>Ga0265297_10000452_pt1 | contig 122243 bp, 86 predicted proteins | sample Munlanlwell13791_FD_192502 | JGI IMG/M metagenome (GOLD analysis project Ga0265297, IMG submission 192502) | Leachate microbial communities from a municipal landfill in Southern Ontario, Canada - Leachate well 137-91 | ecosystem: Engineered > Solid waste > Landfill > Unclassified | place...
TAGCCGGCACCAGCGCGGGGGCCCTTATAGGTTCTCTTTACGCCGGCGGGGTCAATATAACGACCTTGCTGGAGATAGCCACCAAGATCAAATGGAAGCATTTTTTCAGGATAGTGCTTTCAAAATCCGGCCTGGTCTCAAGCGAGGAGATAGAATCCTTTGTGGTAAGCCAGATAGGGAAAAAGACCTTTGCGGACCTCGAGATCCCGTTTGCCGCCGTGACAACAGACCTTAAGACCGGAAAGGAGCTTATTTTGAACAAGGGCCCCGTGGAAAAAGCGGTGCGGGCCAGCTGCACCTTCCCCTGGATGTATATCCCCGTAAAGCACGAGGATGACCTTCTGGTGGACGGCTGCCTAAAGAACAATCTCCCCTGCGATGTGGTCAAGAAGATGGGAGCCGACATTGTGATCGGAGTAAATGTGATACCGGACATCAATTACGGGGACAATATTAATAATGTGCTGGAGATCTTTGACAGAGCGCTTGACCTTTTTATCCTGGGGCAAAAGCAGTCCTGCGATGTCCTGATAAGGCCGGTTAAAGAAAAGATAACCTCTCTTGAGCTGGACAAATCCGAAAAACTGCTCCGCCTTGGAGAAGAAGCCGCCCTGGCCATGCTGCCCGAACTTAAAAAAGCCGCCCTGTAGCCTAGTTGAACCTCTCTTTGACGGCCTTCTGTATCTGTTTTGCTTTTTCTATGATGTAAGGGTCCACATTCTCTTCGCTTAAGACATCCTCGAACAGGACCTTGGCCCTTTCCTTTTTGGAAAGCTCCGCCAAAACCAGCTTGGCCCTGGCGATCAGGTCTTTGTGGGACAGGGAAGAAGAGATCACGGATTCGCAAAGGTCCTCCGCTTTTAGGAGGTCGGAAGAACTGCCGCGCCTAAGAAGCAGTTCGGCCTTTATCAGCCTGGCCTTGAGGTTAAAATAATCGGAAGGCCTCTGCATAAGCAGTTTTATCGCTTCGTCGCAAAGCTTGATCCCCTTGCTCAGAACATCGGTGCCAAAATACAATATAAGCTCAGCTTTACCGACCATGGACCTTGCGCGGAAATATGAGCTCGCGTTCCTTTTCCCGATTATCTTGGAAAACAGTTTTGAAGCCTGGCGGATCGCCGCCTTTCCGCCTTTTTTGACCAGCAGTTCCGCCTCAACCGCTACCGCCTTGCTCACAAAAAAATCAGAGAGGTTCTGTCTGAGCAGTTTTGCCCCGTCCTTACAAAGCTTGATCGCCGCATCAAGGCCGATCCTGTCTATGCCCATGAGGGCCAGTTCCGCCCTGCCTATCTCGGCCCTTGCCTTAAGGACCTTGTTCTTTGTGCGCTTGATGATGAGATTGTAATAGCCCAGAGCCTCCCTGTAGTCCTGTTCCGTTGCCTTTGACAAAAGCAGGTCCGCTATGGCGAACCTGATATCATCAAGATTGCTCTTCCATTTGTCAACGGCCTCCATCAGTTTGTATCTTCCTATCGCCTTGCTCACCTTGACCTTTTCGGACGGCGACGGATATGAGGATCCCTCCTCCACGACCTTTTTCATAAGCGGAGACATTATTCCCATCATTTTATTGCTCCATTCCCACTCTTATTGTATTGCAGACCTCTATAACATGGGGCAGCCCGGCTATCAGCTCCATCGATTTTTTGAAGTCCCTTTCCGCTACCGTATGGACTATTATCACAACGGTCGCCACGCTGCCCACGGTCTCCTTTTGCAGCGCCGCCTGTATACTGACCTTTTTTTCGGCAAAGATGCCCGAGACCGCTGCCAAGACCCCCGGCATGTCCTTTGCCTTTAATCTAATGTAGTATCTTGAAGAGGCTTCGTCAAGGCTTTTAATGCGCGTTTTTTTGAGCGCCGGGTAATACGCCCTTGAGCCGCTGTCGCAAATTTCGATCATATCCGAGATCATAGCGGATGCCGTGGGCCTTGCCCCCGCCCCTTCTCCGTAGAACATGGAGGCTCCCATGGCATTGCCTTTAACATATATGGCATTGAACTGGTCTCTGACCGAAGCCAGCGGGTGCTCAGCAGGGACAAGAGCCGGGTGCACCCTGACATCAACAGAGTCCCCGGTCTTTTTTGCAATGGCAAGCAGTTTTATCACATAGCCTATCTCGGAAGCATATTTAATATCTTCCAGCGAGATCTTTGAGATGCCTTCAAATTTAACTTCCTGCCAGTTCACCTCAACGCCAAAGGCCAGGCTTGCCAGAATGGCAGCCTTGTAGGATGCGTCATATCCCTCAATATCGTTCTTGGGATCGGATTCTGCAAATCCTTTCTTCTGCGCTTCTTTTAACACATCGCCAAACTCGCGTTTTTCGCCGGTCATTTTTGAAAGGATAAAGTTGGTGGTGCCGTTCACAATGCCGTAGACATCGGTTATCTCATTTGCGGCAAGGGATCTTCTCAGTGCCGCCAGTATCGGGATAGCCCCGCCGACCGAGGCCTCAAAAAGCACCTTGACGCCTTTATTGCGCGCGGCCTCGTTGATCTGCCTCAGGTGTTTGGCTACTACTTCTTTGTTTGAGGTTACCACATGCTTTCCGGCTTCGATGGAAGACAGTATGTACTTGAGCGCCGGATCTACCCCGCCTATGGCTTCGGCAATTATGCTTATTGAGGTATCGCTGATAACATCCTGGGCGTTAGCGGTGAGAAGTTTTTTATCAACTTTGACGCTGCGCTGCCTCTCAAGGTCCGGGTCAGCAATTTTGCCGATCTCAATACGGCAGCCTGCCTTCCCGCTGATAATATCTGCGTTATCCGCCAGGACCTCGGCAATCCCACAGCCGACGGTGCCAAATCCCAGCAGGCCTATTTTGACCGGTTTATTCATTATTCTTAGTCGAACAAACTGCTTATAGACAGATTGTCGTAGGCGCGCTTGATGGTCTCGCCAAAAAGCGGCGCGATAGAGAGCGTTTTTAGGGCTGCAAACTGCTTTTCTTTTGGCACGGGGATAGAATCGCTTACAACCACCTCTTTAAGCCCGGCTTTGCTAAGCCTTTCCACCGCAGGGCCCGAAAGCAAAGGATGCGTTGCCATCATATAGACATCTTTTTCCGCTCCCATAGCAAGAAGGGCCTTAACTCCCATGGTTGCGGTCCCGGCGGTATCTATCATGTCATCAACTATTACGGCCGTTTTGCCTTTGACATCTCCCACCACATGCACCACCTCGGCCTTGTTGTGCTCGGGACGCTGTTTGTGGATTATTGCAAGCGGAGCGCCTATCCTGTCCGCCAGTTTTTTTGAGGTCTTGGCCCTGCCTGTATCGGGGGCCACAATGACAGGGTCTTTCAGGTTCTTGTTCTTAATATAACTGGCAAAAAGCGGCAGGGATGTCAGATTGTCCACTGGAATATTGAAGAATCCCTGTATCTGGTCCGAGTGAAGGTCCAGCGTTATCACTCTGTCGACTCCGGCCGTTGTAAGCAGGTCGGCCATCAGTTTGGCAGAGATCGGTTCTCTGGAAGCCGCTTTTCTGTCCTGCCTTGCATACGGAAGATGAGGCACCACAGCAGTTATGCTCCTGGCAGAAGCCCTCTTAAAGGCGTCTATCAGGACAAATAGTTCCATCATGTCCTCGTTCACCTGCTGGGTGGCAGTCTGAACGATAAAGACAGATCTTCCCCTAACATTGTCCTTGATCCTGCAGTATATTTCGCCGCAGGCGAACTTGGAAATAAGCAGCTCTCCGAGGTGGATCCCAAGGTAATCCGCAATGTCGCCGGCCAGCTGCGGTGTCGAGGTCCCGGAAAAGAGCATCATCATGTCGTTCTTAGCGCTTGTCATTATTCCCTCCTTGGCGGTCTCATTATATCAGTTATCAAGCGATCCATTCAACACCCACGAGGCAGCCCGCTCTATCCTGACCCGGACAAGCTCCCCAATCCTGGGAACGCTGGCTTTAAACCGCACGATCTTGTTCGTATCGGTCCTTCCAAAGCCTTTTTCTTCAACAAGAACTTCGAGCGTTTTGCCTTCCAGCGTCTTATTCTTTTTTAGAGCTGTTCTTTCAACTGTTTCAATAAGCCTTGAAAGCCTTTTACCCTTTTCCTGCGCAGGGACCTGCCCATCCATCTTTTGGGCCGCGGTTCCCGGACGCAGATCGTAGGCGGCTGTAATGACCGAATCCAGCTCAAGCTCTTCGATAAGATCAAGGGTGTTGCGGAACTGTTCTTCTGTTTCTCCTGGAAAGCCCGCTATAATGTCCGAGGTTACACTCGCTTCGGGGATAGTTTTTCGCACCGCTGCAACAAGCCGCCTGTAATCTTCCCGTGTGTATCCTCTGTTCATTCTTTTGAGAACCTCGTCATCTCCGCTTTGAAGGGGAAGATGAAAAGACTTGCAGAGCTTTTTATTCTGTGCCACGGTCTCTATTATTTCCGGGCTCATATCCTTTGGATGGGAGGTCATGAACCTTATTTTTAAAAGTCCTTTTACTTGTGCTGATTTTTTTAGCAGATCGTTAAAGCCGTACTGATAAGAATTAACATTCTGCCCCAGAAGCATGACCTCTTTGTAGATGCTTTTATCAAGAGCCTCCATCTCCCCTATCACATCCTCAACAGGCCTGCTTTTTTCTCTTCCTCTCACATAGGGAACGATGCAGAACGAACAAAAATTGTCGCAGCCTTCCATCACCTTTATCCACGCGCGGACGGATGGCTTGCGTTTTATAATAGATGTGTGCGTAGGTTCGGGTCGCGACCCGCACCTACCCGATATGACCGCACCCAATCCTGTCTCCTCCCCCGGCCCCAGCACAAAATCCACAAAACGGTATTTCTTTAGAAGATCATCCCCCAGCCGCTGCGCCATGCAGCCCACTATCCCGATCAAAATGCCGGGTTTTTTGGACTTAAGATGCGTTAACAACTGTATAAAGCCTGCGGCTTTTCTTTCGGCGGTATCCCTGACGGAGCAGGTGTTGACAAGGATGACATCCGCCTGGCGGTAATCAGAGGTCGGCAAAAGCCCGAGGCCTTCCAGGGTCCCCGCCATTATTTCGGAATCGTTCTCGTTCATTTGACAACCGAAGGTTTTTATAAAATAGTGTTCCATCCATTCAATTGTAGCGCAGAGCACGGTCAAAACAAACTGCCTCCAAAAACACCCGAAAGTTTGCGTTGTGTTCGCCCTTTAAAGCCGATATAATTGACATAGGCTTTTTGCGGTCTTTTGGGAGGATTTTATTGAAACTAGCAAGGATATTTTTATTCTTTTCGCTTATAGGGCCCGGCCTTTTAACGGCCATCGGCAATAACGATGTCGGCGGAATAGCAAGCAATTCTGCCGCAGGGGCCCATTTCGGGTACAGCTTTCTGTGGGTGCTGCTCATAATAACCGTGGGCCTTACTGTGATACTCGACATCTGCGCGAGAATGGGGCTCGTTACAGGCAAAGGGCTGATGGACCTTATAAGGGAGAATTTCGGGCTAAGGTGGGCGGCTTTTTCTGCTCTTTGCCTGTGCATAGCCAACATAGCGACCATTGTGTCCAATTTTGGCGGGCTTGCAGGCGGGATCGAAATGTTCGGCATCTCAAGATACATCTTTGTACCGCTTGTGTGCTTTGTGATCTGGTATCTTGTCAGCAAAGGCACCTATAAGATAGTCGAAAGAGGTCTTCTCATCATTTCCCTGGTCGTTCTAAGCTATATCGGAGCGGCCATACTGGCGGGGCCCGACTGGGGACAGGTCATAAAACAGACCTTTATCCCTTCCGTCCAAATGGACGGAGCCTACCTTATGCTGATGGTCGCTTTTGTAGGAACCACTATTGCCCCGTGGATGCTGTTCTTTATACAATCGATGATAGTGGACAAGGGGCTTACAAAAAAGAACCTTTCCTTTGTGCGCTGGGAGGTCTGGCTCAGTTCTTTCCTGTCCGGTTATGTAATATCGTTCTTCATAATTACCGCCTGCGCGGCAACTCTATTTAAGAACGGCATTATCATAAACGACATTTCGGACGCCGCCATGGCGCTGCGCCCTCTGGCGGGAGAGTTCGCCTTTATACTGTTTGCCGTCGGGCTTCTTGCCTCGGCGATCCTTGCATCCTTTCTTCTGCCGCTGACAACGGCTTATGCGGTGTGCGAGGCTTTTGGTTTTGAGAACGGGCTTAACAAAAGCCCCGAAGATGCGCCGGCATTTTACAGGATCTTTACCTCCCTCATAGTGCTGGGAGCCTTATTCATATTGATCCCCGGCATCCCGATATTCCCTCTCATCATTACCGCTCAGGTCGTGGCAGGGCTCATCACGCCGGTACTGCTGGTCTTCATACTGCTTCTGGCCAACAAGAAAGGGCTGATGGGAAAGTACGCAAACGGCCCTATTTTGAACATAATCGCCCTTATCTCGGTATCAGGCATCATAATAGTAGCGGCAGTATATCTTGGAATGGTGTTTTTTGGAAAGGTCTAGTTGTTGGCAGAGATGTGTTTTTTTATCTTGCCGAGCAGGTCAGCGTGGTCCAGGGGTTTCATGACAACATCATTTCCCCCCGCTTTATAGCACTTTTCTATTAGCCTGGGCACATCGAGCGCCGTCATAAAAACAACGGGAAGCGATCTGGTCTTTTCGTCCGCCCTTATTTTTCTGCAAACTTCGTATCCGTCCACAATTGGTAGCATTATGTCAAGCAGTACCATGCGGGGCATCGTTTTGCTCAAGAACGAAAGCGCATCTTCTCCGCTGTTGACCACCTCGCTGGAGTAATTGACGGACTTCAGGTATTCCTGCAAAAGACAGGACAAATTTTTATCATCATCAACGACAAGTATATCCGTCATTTGGCTCCCCCCTGTTCCGCAACAGAAGGCGCAACAGCAAGCGCAGGCTTGCCCGGCTCCTGCTTAGGTTCCGGATCTGCTATCTTTTGGGCTTCGATCTCCTTTTCCACTCCTCCTGATGCAAGGAAAGCCTTGTACAGCGCCACCTGGTCTTTGTCTATCATGGTGTAATTCTTTTCCACTGCCTCAGTAATGATCCAGTCACAGATCTTGAGAACTCCCCTTGGTATGCCCGAACTCAAACTGTATATTTCGTCTATCGCGGCCCCTGTGAACGGCGTGATGCCGGCACCTCCGGCATCGACGATCCTCTTTTGAATAAGCTCTTTGACTTCCTCATGGTTAAGAGAACCCAGCCAGATAGTTTCCACTATCCTGTCAAACAGGGCGGGCATGTCCCTCTTGAATTTTTCTCTTGTCTGCGAGATGCCGGCAAAAACAAGATACACATTCTGGAAATCCCCCAGCGACCTGAGGAACTGTTCAAAATCCTCGTTGCATTCGTGAGCCTCGTCAACAAGTATTATGAGCACTTTGTCCTTGTGCTTTTCGCAAAGCGCCTGCAGGTCCATAAGCGAATACTTATGGGTCCTGTTGGTTTTCCCCGCCAGAGTTGAGGCTATCAGATTGATAGCGTCGCCGTTCTGCTCGGGCGGCCTCATTATATATATTGGATTGAACGGGTCCTGAAGGTTGGTCTCTATGTATCTGAGAAGCGTGCTTTTCCCTGTGCCAAGGCCGCCGACTATCAGCACATGGCCTGCTTTAGAATTTATTTTCTGCATTATCATCGCTATCTCTGCCTTATGGCCCGAAAATGTATCTGGTATCACGCTGAGGCTGAAAGGGTTCTTTTTCCAGTTGAACTTGGCAAACCACTCCGCCTGCTTTCCTGTCAGCAGAGTTACCTTCATCCTGGTACCGCAATAGATGCAGAACTCTGCCCTGGACGGGTTCTTTTTGCCGCATTCCGGGCACATATGGGCTTTTTTCTTGAACTTTTTGGCAAAACCGGACAAGAAGTCGGTGCTGGATGCCAGATAGTAGAAGATAAAACCCGATAAAGACAAAACGCCAAAGGCTATGGCCAGATAAAAAAGCATGTTCCATCGGGCTGTCCTTGTGCTCAGCTTCTGTTTTATTACAGCATCTATTTCCTGCAGCTTTAATGTTGCCTCTTTGTGACCCGGCATAAGCCTTAGGACCGTGTTCAGTTCGCCCCTTGCCTCCTCATACTGTCCGGCAGAGATATATCCTCTGGCTGCCGCAAGAGCGGACTGCGCCGCCAAAGTTATCTCGTTCTGCTCCGCGGTTTTTGCCGAAGGTCTGTCAACAGGCCTTGCCGCCGGAATTTCTCTTGCAGGACGCTCCCTCGTTACAGGAGGGGCTGTTGCGGCGGGAGCTTCTGCTTTAGGAGCCGGTTCTTCGGCAGTACCGGATGTTTCCTTTTTTATCTGCCTCATAAGTCCGAGAGCCTTTGAATTGCCCGGCTCTACCACCAGCATTTTTTGCAGGGTAGAAAGGGCTCCGCTTACATCCCCGAGCAGATATCTGCTGGTTGCTTCATCATACAGGTCGTCAACGCTCGAGGCCAGGCAAAAAGATGACAGAGCCAAAAGCACGATCATCCCCGCGGCCCCTATCCTCAGCTTGTAAAGCAAAGTGTCCATAACTGCCTTTCCTTAGTTTTTTTCCAGGAACTTGATCTTGGACATAAGGTCTATCGCCTGCCTGTTCTCGGGGTCCTTTGACAGGGCGCTGGCCAGCCGTTCCCTCGCAGCCTCAAATTGCGACAGGGAGATATGCTTCATGGCCTCAGCCACATCTTCCTTTGATTCCAGTTTGTTCTTGGCATTCAGCCTTTCCTGGAGTCTGGCCCTTGCCTGGTCCTGCTGCCGCAGAACCTCCATATTTGTAGGATCAACCTTCAATATCTCAGAATATACGATAACTGCATCAGAATATCTGCCCTGGCCCATAAAAGCCTTGCCCTTCTGGAGCATTTCTTTTGTGAACTCTTCCATTTCTGTTTTCTGGCGAAGGGCAATGAACCTGTATGTGGTAAGGTTTAGTTCCTGCTGCGATTTTACGAGGCCGCTCTTTGCTTCTTCGTTAAGAGGTTCCAGTTGAAGGACCCTTTCATATTTGACAATGGCATTGGAATAATCGCTGGCCTTGTAATATGCTTTTGCCTGCGCCAGGTTCTCGACAATGGACTTTTTGATGGGATCCTCCCCCTGCAGGAAAAAGGTAAGGCTGATCTGATGGGTCGCTCCCAAATTCGCATCCGGGGCAAAAGAGTAATCTATCACTACAGGTTTAGTGGTCAGGCCTGCGCCGGCACGCAGATTGCTGCCGTAAAGGCCGGCCCGCAGCGCAAGGATCTCGTGAGGTTTATATTCTGCACCAAGATTGAACTTATTGCTGTCGGAATACAGGACAACGTCCGCTGCCAGTTTGAGATCCTTTTCAAATATTTTAGCGTTGTAAGAAGCGCCGCCCCTTATCGTGATGGGCAAAGGGGTCGTTTCCTGATCAAACTTGAGCCCCGGACCAAGGTTCAGTACCGAAGCCCCAAGATGCAGGTCGCTATTCATTATATACTTGATGCCCAGGTCGGCGCCAAAGGATGAGCCGGTAAAGCTTTCCAGCTTTTCCGAGATCCCTTTTATTGAAACGCCGTAAAACAGGTCTTCCCTGAATTTTGACGCGTATGAAACTATTATCGCATTTGACGCCGTCGAAAAGACCGCCTCTGCCGTACCCGTATTGCTGTAGCCCTGTATATCCCCGGAATTAAGATCGGTATAGCCGATTCCCAGTACCCCAAAGCCTATCGGAAATGCGGCAAGAGCCATTCTCTGGCTGATGCCCGAAAACCACTGGTTTGACATCGCCTGGATTTGAAAGGCGTTCACAAAATTAAGGCCCGCCGGGTTAAATATGATGGAGGAGGTATCGTCAGCCACCGCAGTATAAGCCTCGCCCATTGCAAGAGGCCTGCTGCCGCCGTACAACTTCAAAAATTCCAGTCCATAAGAGCCGCCTACCCCTGCAAGGGAAGGCGCAGGAAATAAAGACGCTGTGAACAGAGCCGCTAGAGCAAAGGCTGCTATTCTTGTTATGGGCGCGGTGTATTTTCTCATCTTATGATCACCAGCTTCCCGGTCTTAGAATCGGTCGAGCTGTTGACAAGATAGACATAAAGCCCTGACATTACATTCTCTCCCGCATCGTTCTTGACATCCCAAACATACTGGCCGTTGCCGCCGGACACCGTTATGGTCTTTACCAGTTCTCCTTTGATAGTAAAGATCCTTATGGTGCAATCTGTGGCAATGCTGCTGAAAGTGATCTGAGTGTGGCCCGAACCGGTCTTAAATGGATTGGGGAAGGTAAATACCCCGCTCAGGTCCGAAGTTAAAGCCACAAGCGAAAAAGTTGACAGCGAATTTACGGGAGCTGCAACCGTTTTATTCGTTGTATCCACCACGGACCCCGGATAAAGGACCCAGAGGCCGTTGGTCTCGTCCAGCCTGGACAGGCGCAGCGTGGAAGCCCTGATGCCCGTCCCATCCACTATCCCGTCGTCGTTTGAATCAACATATGGTATCTGTACAGTTGCTTCGGAACTCAGCCCTGCCGTTATCCTCCTGTTGAGAGAATCAAAAAGCACGAATTCTCTAAGGGAATTGTCCACCAGGGTCTTGGGAGCCCCCTGCTCCGCGCTCAACTTTGCCGACGCAGCAGTTATCTTGGAGGTATTGGTATAGATCGGGCTGGTCTGGGGATCCATGCTTATTCTTGCGTAAAAATCCTGGTCCAAAGCATCCGCCGGAATAGTGAGCTTGGTCTTATCGTCCGTGGCAAGAAAAACGTTGGTCCTTGTCTTGCTGGAAACAGCCGAAAAGCTGTAAGATACATCTTCGGCAAAGTTCAGTCCTGTCTTGCTCTTTGCCTCTTTGGAGATAGTGGACCGGTAAGTGTAATTGTTGTTAAGAGCGCTGCCCGGGGTCACCTCAAGGGCGCTGTCAGAAGTCCAGGAAAAAGCAGCAGGCAAAGTCGTGTCGATGGTTTCTCCCCTGTAATCCTTTACCGCTTTAAGGACATAAGAATTTTCAACAGTTGTACGGTCCATCGGTTTGGAGAACCTAATATTGATCTTGCTGTCAAGCTCAACTCCCTTTGCCTCGTCCGACGGAGATACCGCGCTCACATAAGGAGCTGTGCTCTCCGTCGTAACATCAAAGGCCGAGGATACTGTTCCTGTAAGATAAGGCGCCGAGGCTGCCAGGCTGTACCCCGAACCCATCCTGTCTACCGAAAGCTCAGTAAAAGAAGCCGCGCCCGCCGTGGCAGTCCTGGTCAAAGTACCGGACAGTGTTCCGGAAGAGGGATTGTCCTGGATAGCGATCGTAACAGTGGTGGTATTGTCCGAGGCAACAATGTTGCCGTACGGGTCCTGAACTTGCACCACAGGCGCTGTCATAAGAGCTCCTGCTTCCGATGTCTGCGGCTGGGAAGAGAAGACCAGTTTAGAAGCCGAAGAGTTGGTTATGTCAAAAGCCTCTGATGTGGCAGAAGTCAGACCGGAAGAAGAGACCTGTAAGGTATAGCCGGCTCCAGTCTTATTCAAAGACAGGCTTTCAAAAGTGGCTATCCCAGCCGCAGCGCTTTTAACCGCTGTGCCGGACAGCGTTGAGGAGCCCGGATTGCTTGCTATTGACACCGTTACCTCATTAGTGGCTGTTGTGACAAGGTTACCCTGCGCGTCTTTTACTGTAACTTCCGGGGTAATAAGCGCACCCGCGGCAGTAGTCGGTATCCTGGTCACAAAATTCAGCGCCGCAGGAGAAGAAGGTGTTATTGCAAAAGAATTGGAGGCTGCTCCCGTAAGGCTTGACGCTGAAGCGGCCAGAGTGTATCCTGAACCTGTCTTATCTATGCTTATCGCAGCAAATGTCGCCAGCCCGGACGAAACCGTTCGGACAGTGGTACCCGAAAGTGTTCCTCCTCCGGGGTTAGAGCCTATCGCCAGAGTTACAGAAGTGGAATTGTCGGAAAGGTCGATATTGCCAAGGTCATCAAGCACTTTCACGGTAACAGAAGGCGCTATAGAAGCTCCCGCCTCGCTGGAAACAGGCTCTACATGAAAGCCCAGGCTCTTTGATGTTGCCTTCCAGGCAGCATATCTATAGACAGAGGGCGCAGCGGAGTTTACCTCGTTGGCATTGCCGACCTGAAAACCATCGCCCTGAAGAGATTTGATCCTATCCAGAGCGTTTGCAGCCGCGGTAAAATACTGCGATTGTTCGGGCGCCGGCATAACGGTAGAGTTCCTTAGTACTCCCGCGCTTGCTTCGCGCCGTTTGATCCAGGCCATCCCGGGCCTGAAGCCAAGACCTGTTATAGAGCGGGTGCTTTCCCCGTCGCCATCGTACTCCCCTACTTTGAATTCCCCGGCCGTATTCTTAAAGGCAAAGAAGAAATACAGTGTTGCGGCAGTATTGACCTCCGCATGTGTCCCTATACGGAAGCCGTCGCTTTCAAGCGCCTTTATCCTGGTGTTGGTATCGGCTGTAGCCGAAAAATAGGAGGAATATTCATCGGTGGCTGACGATGTCCTTAAGACCCCGAAACCTGCCCCGGAACTCTTTACCACCACAAGGTCCGGCTCAAAGCCGAGGCCCGTTATCGAGCGGTCATCCTGGCCGTTCCCGGTATAGGCCCCCACATAAAAATTGGAGGAGGGGGCTCCGTAAAACGCAGTATATCTGTTGACCACGCCCAGAGCATTCACTACAGTGCTTGACCCCACAGAGAACCCATCGCTGTTGAGAGCGGTCACTCCCTCAGCAAAATTGGCAGTTGCAGTAGAAAAATAGGCCGTAGAGTTGACGCCCATCGAGGTATGGGTGAACGCGGCCACACCCGTGGAATCGTTCTTTATCATTAGCAGGGACGGGGAAAACCCGAGACCGGTTATCGACTGGCTTGTACCGTTGCCCGTATAAGAACCCGTCACCATCTTAAAACTGCCCGTGGGCGACGGCGCCGGGACCCCCGTAAAAGCCGCATAATGATATACCACGGCGTTCGTATTTACATTGGCAGCGCTTCCCACAAAGAACCCGTCCGTCTCAAGAGTGGAGATACAGGCCCTGGGATTTGCCGCGGCGTTAAAATAATTGGACTCGTCCCCGTAATTGACATTGGTGCTGAATACCGGCACAACATTCGTAGCATGCCTGACAAAAACAAAATCGGGCTTAAAACCGATCCCGCCCTCCGAGTGCCCTACCCCGGTCCCTGTATATCTTCCCACCTTCATAGAACCTGCGGAGGCTTTGAAAGCGACATAGTAATAAGTATCCCCGGCCACATTAACTTCAACATTGCTCCCGAGCTGAAAACCCGTTGAGGTAAAGGCCTGTATCCTGTCGGCAGCAGGCACAGCGGTGGTAAAGTAATATGTTGAATCTGCGGCTTCTACCGCCGAAGAGTTCCATACCGCCAGAGAAGCCCCGTCCCTCTTGACGATCACAAAATCCGGCTGGTTAATTCCTATATTCAGGTCGCGGCTGTCTGTGCCGTCCCCCGTGTATGAGCCGACCTTGAAGTCCGAACTGCCGCTGCCTCCAAAAGCCGTCCAGGTATAGCGGACATTGGCGGTATTGACCGTGACATCAGTGCCTATCGAGAATCCGTCAATATCGATGGAAGTGACCGCTCCATAAAAATTTTGCGCCGCTGTTTCAAAATTGGCCGATTGTCCCGCCGGCATGGCCGAGCTTGTCCAGATGGCGCGCCCTGCCGTAGTATCCGACTTAATGATGATAAAGTCCGGCCTAAATCCCACTCCTGTTATGGACCTCGGGAAGCCGGTGCCCACATAGTACCCGGTCTGGATAGAAAAAGCACCGGCATATTGCGCCAGCGCGGCAAACACAAGTGAAGCCAGTATCCCGCAGAAGATGATCTTACACGCTTTCAACAAATGCTTTCCCCTCTTCAAAATTACAGCTATTTTAAATTTTTCCATACCTTCCCCAAAATGTCAAGTATTTTTTCTAATTCAACAATTCGCCGATCTTTTCCAGAAGCTGCCTGGCCTCATACGGCTTGGTAAGGTATGCGTCCGCTCCCACCTCAAATCCGGTCTTGCGGTCGCTATCAGAGACCTTTGATGTCAGCATTACAATTGGAATATCTTTGTATTTGGAGTCGAACTTGAGCAGCCGGCAGATCTCGAACCCGTCAAGAAAGGGGAGCATGATATCAAGTATTATGAGGTCGGGCTTTTCACCTTTTGCTTTGCTTAACGCCTCCCTTCCGTCAAAGGCATGTATAACCTCGTAATTGGATGCCTCAAGCCTGCAGGTTAAAGCAGCTATCAGGCTCTCTTCATCGTCCACCGCCAGTATCCTCTTCTTTTCTATTATTTCCATCCGCGCCTCCTTGTCTTATCAGTTGATCAGTTTAATGTCGTCTATCGTTTTGTTCTGCTTTTCCTCTATACCCTGAGCCTTTTCCCTCATTTTGGTGTTGAACGCCTGGTCAACGATAGTGGGAGTGATAAGCACCAGGATCTCCCTCTTTTGCTGTACAAGTTCGGTCCTTTTAAAAAAATTGCCCAGCAGAGGTATTGCGGACAGATAAGGGACGCCGATCTCCGCCTTGGTCTTGTAGTTCTTTGTAAGCCCGGCTATGACAACCGTCTCCCCATTGCGAACCACCAGTTGGTTCCTTGTTTCTGTGGTGGTCTCATTGGGCATTCCGTCGTTAGAGATGCCGCCCTCGCTCACGGACGGATAGATGCTCATTTTTATGTGCCCGTCATTGGTTATGTGCGGCGTGAATTTAAGCTTGGTGCCTGTTTCAAGGTACTGCACATCCTGCAAAGTGCCGGTCTGCGTGGTCAAAAGGTTCCTGTATCCAAGTTTGCCCCCGATAAATATTTCCGCTTCCTGGTGGTTAAGAGCCGTGATAGAAGGAGAAGCAACTATATCATAGTTGCCTTTCTTCTCCAACGCCGTAAAATAAGCCTTGAGATTGTCCCTCATCACCTGCGCATACATGCCCGGAGCGATAGCATCCGCTGTGGGCGGCTGCGCCCCCATGAACTGGCCGAAGTTCTGGCTGCCCGGCGAGCTGAAGTACTGCCAGCTGAAACCGAAGGTCGAAGGATTAAAGTTGTCGCCGCTGCCGGTCTGGACCTCTATTATCTTGGCCTGCACATGCACCTGCAGGGGTAGTTTATCCATTGCTTTGACGACATTCTCTATCCGTTCTATATTTTTTCCCGAAGCTCTCACCACTATAGAATTGGTGCCTTTATTGACAGAAACGCCCTCACCCTGCGCGAGCAAACTCGAGAGGGTGTTCTTTAGTTCCTCCGCGTTCATATAGTAAACCGGTATTGTCTTCATAGAGTAATTGGCATCCGACGGCTTTGGAGCGGCTGCCGGAGCAGGAGAGCTTTCCTGCGCGGCTTCCTGCCTCACCTGCAGGAACAAGTCTCTCCCCCACAGGGACGCGGGGCTCATCAGGACCAGCAAAACTAAGGCCCAAACGGTTTTTTTCATTTCTCTCCCCTTCTCTTTATGTTATAGGAACGGCGTCAAGATCTTGATCCTGGAAATTATCTTTTTATTGTCATTTGACATATTAACAGAATCTATCTCAAAAACGGTGTCCAACTCGCTCATTTCTTCAAAGAACACCACGGAATTCTGATAGGAGCCTTCCGTTTCTATCTCAATGGATATTTTGTTGTCCGAAGATACCTGCTTTAGCGAAAGGAGAGCCAGTTTGCTCTCTTTGATCCTGCTTTCGATAAATCCAACCACCATGGCCAGCTGCTCTTCTTTGGGATGGATCATGACCTTTTTGTCCTGCTGGGGCGATCCGCTCTGAGGCTGGGAAAGCCTCTGGACCTTTGCCTTAAGCAGTCCGCTGTCAAAGTGCAGGACAGAAACGCGCCCCAGCAGCGGATCAAGAAGAAAGGTCCAATAAACAAAGAACACCAGGCAGGCTGCAGCAGCCAGAGCCCAATACTTTTCTCTCTGAGAGATGTTCATTATCAGCTCTGCTCCTTAAGGCCGCAGTGTATCTCAAAATCAACCGTCGGAACGGTAAACTCGGAAGAGCTCTGCATATAAGAGATGTCCACACTTTTAAAGATCTTGCCTTTTTTTAGTTCTTTAACGAATTTGGATATGCCGCTGGTCCGGCCTTCCACTATCACGCCTCTGATTATGAGCCGGTCCAAAGGATTGCTGTAATCAAGGGACCTGAAATAGATGCCCTTTGGGGTCAGAGCATAAAGTTCTTTCATTACCACGGCAAAGCGCTCGCCTTTTCTTTTGTCCGAAAAGGAGGAGATAAGCCTTTCCATATCGGAAGAAAGTTCCTGACCTGATGTTTCCACGCTAAGGCTTTTATAGGCTGCCTCTAGCGCTTTGTGCTCCTTCTGCGCGGACGGGACAACGATAAAGTTTAGCCAACAGTAAAGCAGCAAAAGGGTCAGCCCATAGACGGCCGAAACGGAGTAAAGGTTGACCGATCTTTGCAGCGCACTTATAAAAGGAAAGCGGAGCTCAAATGGGAGGAGCTCCAGACGGCATCTATCCAGCAGAGCCGCTCCCACGGCAAGGCTTAGATGGGGCAGGCTCTCCTTAAGGGCCGGTTCCTTGGCAGAAGCCTTTACCGCCATCTCTTTAACTTCTATCCCAAGCTCTTCGGACAGGTACTGCGCAAGACCTGTCAGCCTTGAGCCTCCTCCGGTCACAAAAACCTTTGCGAACTCGGCAGTATCCCCGGTCTCCTGCCTGTAATATTCAAAGGTCCTCAGGATCTCCGCGCCTATTTTTTCGAGCGCCGGCCGCATCATTGCCATTATTTCTGATGCCGGCAGTCCTGAGGCTTTGGTATAAGAATCAAAGTCCATGGGTATGCCGAATTTGTTCTTGAGCTCTTCCGCGCGGTTAAGGTCCAAATCTATCCTTTCGCTGCCGGCCACCACAGTACCTGTCATTGAGCGGGCTATAGTATCCGAGCCAACCTTTACCTCTCTTGCGAACACCGCTTTGCCCGCTTTCATCAACAGGATAAGGGAAGAAAATTTTCCCAGATTTATGAGGCAGACCGGGTCCTTTTCCTGTTGAGGGTATTGGCCGCTGAGCGCGCACACGGAAGGCACCAGAACCTTTATTTTTAGCCCTGCTCTCTGAAGCGCCGAGGCTATCTTTCCGGCATATTCTTTGGTGATATAAGCACAAAAATAGAACCTCTTATCGGAACCTTCCACACGGGCTATCGGGTAATAATCTATGACAAGCTGATCTCCTGCAACGGATGCCAGGTTCTCTATCTTATGCTCTATTGCCTCGTCCAGTTCTTTTTCCGGCAGTTGCGGCAGGTCTATAAGGGCAAAAGAAACATCTTCCCCGGAAAGCGCCGCAACCGCGTCCCTCGAGCGCACTTTGTTCTTTTGCAGAGAGGCTTTAACGGTTTCGTAAAGGTGCTCAACAGAGTCGGCGTTCTCAAAGTAATCTATGGAGTAGCTAAGGACGCGGCAATCCCCGTCCCCGGACAGGACTTCAGCCAGTTTTACGGCATTGGGGCGCACATCAAGCGCCACTAGTCTTTTTGTCGGCATTTGTTCCTCAGATGCTGGCTATGTATAGGGTAAGTATCACGGCCGCCGCCACCAGAAAGGCCCAACCGGACACCAAAACCCATCCCCGAAGCTCCGAGCCAAGCCCCGGTTTATTCCCCTCGTTCATAGTTAGAATTCTACAATACGGCCCGATACTATGCAAGGAAATTATCGCCCGCTTTTAAATCCCTGCTTCTGATGCTAGAATCCACATTGTATGCAAAAGAGGGGTTTTGCTCTTATAGCGCTCATCATCCTTGTGGTTCTTATCGGGATCATTGCTTATCCGACATCCTCCTTGATCTTTCAAAGCCTGCGCCACAACGCCTTAAGGGCGCAAAAATTCCAGGCCCTTGCTGCCGCGCAGGCCGGTCTGATGAAAGCAGCCTACGAAAAGCTGGAAAATAACTCCGGCGCACCGGCAAGCGCTTTGCTATCGGGCGCTCAATATTACACTTACGATTACCTCGGGGGCGGAGGAGGTTCGCAGGCAAAGGATTTTGTCTATATTGACGCTTCGGGAAGCGGAGTAACTTCCGGCAACAGGAATGTCTTCAACTGGAATATTATAAATAAGAGCACCTCGGCAAACTATACTATAACGCACATAACCGTCATATGGGATTCCCCTTCCGGGAGGACGCTCAACCAAATATGGCTTGGCAGCACGCAAAGGTGGAACGGATCGCAGAACACTTCAGGCATAATGACTAACATAACGGACCATATAATACCTTCTGCTTCAACCGTGACCGGCAATTATTTCCGATTCAATCAACCCATGCAAAACTATGTTGTTTCTGCCATATTCCACTTTAGCGACGGCTCTTTTGTGCAGTCCCAGCTATATCCGCCAAATACTCCGACCCCGCCCTCGGGAGGCAGCCCCACCGTTATTAGATCCACAGGAAAATTCGTCGACTCGAGCATGAACGTCAAAATGCGTCAGACCATGGTCGCAACTTTTTCTGCAAGCGGCGGCTCTTTAAAAATAACCGAGTACAGCGAAACTTCGGAGCATCTGCTGCCATGAGAAGAAAAGGCTTCACTTTAATAGAGCTGATACTGTCTGTGGTGGTGGCAGGAATGATCCTGCTGTCCTTTGCCGCCTCGTACAGGCAGATGATAGCAGGACTTATCTATGACAGCGACCTTTCTAAGGCCATCGCGCTTTCGCAGCTGGAGTTTTCCATTATTAACAGCATCAGTTATACCGACCCTAGCCTTTCTAACGGCTACAACGCTCTGACATCAAACTACAAGGGGTCGGGCTATGATATGCGCAGGCAGGTCTCTTATGATCTTGGAACAGATGCAACTGCGCAGAGCCTAAAAAGGATAACAATTACGGTCTACAGGGGCGGCTCTGCTTCCCCCATATTGTCGACAGTAACACTGAGGGCAAAAAATGTGTCGTACGGACCTTAGGATACAGGCCGGGGTGAGGGCTGGTAGCCCTGCAAGGGTAAAAGGCTTTACTCTTATAGAGCTTATTATGGTGGTGGTGCTGCTGGGCATAATAGGAGCGGCCGGGGCATCCTTTTTTTTTCCGGTGCTTAACACTTTTTTTGCGGTGCCGTCCCAGATCAGGGGGCAGCAGATAGGCAACCTGACAGCGGATGAGTGTATCGAGGGCGGGCCCTCTTCCGAAGGACTCAGGAGGATGAAAAGCATCACGGCGGCAAGCGATACCTCGATTTCTTATCTTCTTCCGGATTCCTCCAGCGTAACGCTTTCCTGGAGCAATGCCACAAAAAAGCTGACCAAGACCGATACTTCGGGCAGCTTTGTACTGCCAAGGCAGTATCCCGGAAATGAAATGAGCCTGGACGGACAGACCCCGGGAGTGATCTTCAGGTATTATGACGCTTCAGGAAGCATAATAAGTTCGCCGGTGGTGAGCACGGGCAATATTGCAAGGATAGAAATGAACTGGATAATTTACACCGGGTCAGCAGATATTAAGAAACTCGAAGCCAAATACCTGCTGAACACCGGTGTTATGATAAAACAGTTTTGAAACTACATCGGCGTGTGAGCCGCGTCGTTGGATTCCGATGAGCCGTTGGAACTGTTATAGACCCATCCTCCCGCTCCGGTATACGAAGCCGCAACCGCGTTCGAAGCCGGGGTCAGCGGATTGGTCGGGACCACTCCTTCCGCAAACAGTGTTCCGTCAAGCGCCGCAGGATATGCCGGCGAGCCGTTGACCGCATTCTCGGCGTATTTGATTGCTATCGCAGACCGCACTGAGCCCATCGCGCCTTTGGCAGCCGCCACCTTGGCCTGTGTGGAAAGGTCAACATACTTCGGTATCGATATCGCGGCAATGATACCGAGGATAACGATAACCATTATCAATTCTATCAGAGTAAAACCTTTTTTCGACAAAATATTCACCCCCCCCTTTGATCAATTCTTCAGTCTCGGAAAGATTATAGCACGGGGCCCTAATTAAAATACAGCTGCATCATGTTCCAGGACGGCATAAAGACCCCAAGAGCAAGCACCAGCACAAAACCCGCAAGCACAAAGATGAACAGCGGCTCTATCAGCGTCATGAGATTGGAAACCACATAGTCCGTTTCTTCGTCAAAATAGGACGAGACCTTGCCCAGCATTTCCGGCAGGTTGCCGGACCTCTCCCCCAGGGCTGTCATGTGAACGGCCACCGCAGGAAAAACACCGGATTTTTTCATCGCAAGGTTGATCGGACTGCCGCTAAGAACTTCTTCCTTTACCGTTGATATCTTTTCCGAAATGGCCGCATTCCCGGTAGTTTCTGCCGTGAGCTCAAGCGCCAGGGAGGCGGGTATGCCGCTCTGCAAAAGGTCCGAGAGCATCCTAAAGAACCTGGCAAGGGACAGTTTGGCCGCAAGGTCGCCTATTACCGGCAGTTTAAGCACCATAGAATCGAAAAACTTTTTCCCTTTCTTCGTCTTAAGATATCTCCCCAGGATCAGGGCGGTAATAAATATGCCCACCAGGACAATGAACCAGTATTTGGAGGCAAAGGAACTGATCAACAGCAGTATCTTTGTGGGAAGCGGCAGCTCGGTCTTGAGACCGGCAAAAACGGAACTGAACCTGGGAATAATAAAGAACACGGCAAGAATAAAAGCAATAACAAGAACGGTAAGCACTATGACCGGATAGCGCAGCGCGGATTTGACCTTGGTTTCGAACTGGTTCTCCCTTTCCAGGGCAGAAGATATCCTCATAAGGACCTCGCCCAGCGTTCCGCTTTTTTCCCCTGCCTCGACCATTGCGACAACTGTCGAAGAAAACACCGAAGGATGTTTTTTCAGAGAGGCGGAAAAACTGCTGCCGGACTCGATATCCGACTTTATCATTGAGATTATCCGTTTCATGCTGGAGCCGGCCGTCTGCTCTTCGAGCACGGAAAGCGATTCGAACAACGGCACCCCTGCAGCCACGACCACGGACAGTTGGCGGAATACGATGGAAAGGTCCCTCAGTTTCACCTTGTTGAGTTCCAGCAGAATAGAGGAAAGGTCAAGGAGCGCGGGTTTTTCTTCCGCACTTACCAGGATAAGGCCTTTCAGATCAAGAAGAGATGAGACCTGATGGCTTGAAGAAGCCTCTATCTCCCCCTCTACCGGAGCGCCGTCCCGATTTCTGGCCCTGTATTTATACCTGCTCAAGCTCGGTGACCCTCATTACTTCGTCCAGGCTTGTAAGGCCCTGCGCCACTTTTATCATGCCGTCCTCGTACAGCGTCCTCATCCCTTTTGAAACGGCGTATTTTTTTATGTCCTGCGCGCTTTTTTTGTCTGTTATCATTTTCCTTATCTCTTCATCGACCAAAAGCAGCTCGAACACTCCGGTCCTGCCTTTGTAGCCTGTGTTCCTGCACACTTTGCAGCCCTCGCCCTTGTAGATCTTTTTGATCTCCGGAAATCTTTCGGCCAGCGTTTCCGGAGCAGGCAGTTCTTTTTTGCACTTTTTGCAGATGAGCCGGACCAGCCTCTGGGCAAGGATGGCCTCGACAGACGAAGAAATTAGGAACGGCTCCAGCCCCATATCCAGCAGCCTGGTCAAAGCGCCGGCAGCATCATTTGTGTGCAGTGTGGAAAAGACCAGATGGCCGGTAAGGGAGGACTGTATGGCTATCTCTGCTGTCTCAAGGTCCCTTATCTCCCCTATCAATATGACATCAGGGTCCTGGCGCAGTATGGAGCGCAGGGCCGAGGCAAAGGTAAGGCCGGCCTTTACATTGACCTGCGCCTGGGTGATCCCGTCCATCTCGTATTCGATAGGATCTTCCACCGTCATGATGTTGAGCTCCCTGCTGTTCAACTCCGTCAGCATGGAATAAAGCGTTGTGGTTTTGCCGGAGCCCGTCGGGCCCGTAACCAGGATTATGCCGTGAGGTTTTTGGATAGTTTTTCTAAACTTTTCCAGATTATCGTCCGTAAAACCTATCTGAGGCAGTTTGTAGACCATTGCCGACTTGTCCAGTATCCTAAGCACTATTTTTTCACCGTAGGCTGAAGGAAAGGAGGACACACGGAGGTCGATATTCCTTCCCATGGATGAGAATTCAAATCTGCCGTCCTGCGGGATCCGGCTCTCTGCTATATCCATTCCCGACAGGACCTTGACCCTTGAAGCTATGGGGCCGATCATGTAAGAAGGCATTGTGGTTTCTTCGTGTAATACCCCGTCTATCCTGAGCCGGACCCTGACATGCTTTGCTTCGGGCTCTATATGTATGTCCGAGGCGCCCTGAGACACAGCGGAATTAAGGATCACATTAACAAGTTTAACAATGGGGGCCGTCTCTTCCTGTGTCTTTTTTGGCTTGGCTTCCCCCACAGTGGTCTTGTATTCTTTAACCACCTCTTCCACCACTCCGGAGATGCCGTAGTATTCGGCAATGGCCTCTTCTATCTGTTTTAGATCGCTGCGCACCACCGAAACATCCAGCCCTGTTATAGTGCGGAGTTCATCAAGGGCAAGGATGTTATTGGGCTGGGCCATTGCCACCGTAAGGGCAGATCCCACCTTGAACAGCGGTATCAACCCGTATTTCTGCGATACAAGAGCGGGTACCAGGTCCACCGCGGCCTGGTCTATCGTGTAAGTGGAAAGATCGATCTCAGGAACATCGGAAACGTTTTTTTTCTGCACTATTCAGTTCTCTCTTAGTAACTCCACGATCTTTTCTTTAAGCACTTCATGTTTAAAGGGTTTGGTAATAAAAGCGTCCGCTCCGGCCTCCTGCCCCATTGCAATATCCTTTTCTGCGGCTCTGGCTGTAAGCAGTATCACCGGTATTTCCTTGTAATTAACGTCAAACTTAAGCATCCTGCAAACTTGATAGCCGTCCAGTTTAGGCAGCATCAGGTCAAGAATGAGGAGGTCCGGCTTGATCTGCCTTGCCTTTTCAAGCCCCTCCTGCCCGTCGTAGGCCTCGAACACCTGATAACCCAGAGGCTCAAGGCCAAGCCTGATTATCTCTACAAGGTCTTTTTCGTCATCAACTATGAGTATTTTTTTCAACTGCGTCTCTTTCAGGAATTTATCGTCTGTTTTTTATTATAGTGTTTTGGAAAAGTAAATACAAATTTTGTTCCCTCTCCATATTTTGACTGCGCCCAAATCCTGCCTCCATGCAACTCAACAAGCGCTTTTGTTATGGACAGTCCAAGCCCCGTTCCCTTAGGCCCTGAACCCGGAACCCTGCCGAACTGTCTGAATTTTTCGAACAGGTGCTCCATATCCTCTTCTTTTATTCCCACCCCGGTATCGGAGATTTCTATCCTAAGGAATTGACCTTCGTCTTTCCCCGACACATGCACTTTGCCGCCCTCCCTGTTGTAATTGATGGCATTCGCAATAAGGTTGGTCACTATCTGCCTGAATTTGTCCTTATCGGCAAAAACCTTTAATCCTCCTTCAAAAGGGCACTCGGATTCAATCCCTATCTTCTTTTCGCTCGCTTTTGCGGAAAGCTGTTCCAGAAGGTCCTGCATAACGGAACAGATATCAAACTCGACCGGATTAAGCTCCTGCTTTTTTGCCTCTATCTTGGATATGTCGAGAAGGTCGGAGATAAGTTTTTCCAGGTTCTTGATATTCTCCCTGACCATATTTAATATCTTTGCCTGTTTTTCCTCCAATTTCCCGTAAACCTGGTCGCTGATAAGATCGGCGCCTTCCTTGATTATGGTAAGAGGGGTCCTTAATTCATGCGATACGGTCGCGACAAATTCGGTCTTGAGGTCGCTTAACTGCTTTAACTCGCTCTCAACATGCTTGCGTTCCGTAATGTCCCTGGAAAGGACTACGAAATGCGGCGCCTCTCCTGCGGCGGAGGCTTTCCTGGAAACGGACAGTTCAAACCATCTGCTGCCTTGAGGAAGTGTAAGCTCAAACTCCCTGCCATGGGAAAACCCTTTTTCGTTTGCTTCTTTCAGTGCTGCGATACACACCTCGGCGGCCTCCTGAGGCATGACATCAAACACTTTTTTCCCGACGAGGTCCTGGACCGGAGCGGCAAGAAGTTCCTGTCTTGGAGAATGAGCGGCATAATATGTCCCGTCAAGCCCGGCTTCAAAAAGAGGATCTGGTATGGCATCGAGCGTGGCTTCGAGGCTGTCTTGTGCTTCTCTGATCTTTTCTTCCTGAAGTTTGCGCTGAGTTATGTCAAGAGTAAAGCCTATGACCCCTATGATATTTCCTTTTGGGTCCTTATAGGGGATCTTGTCCGTCTGCACCCATAGTGTGCCCTGTCTGGTGTTCATCTTTTCAACTATGCCATACTTTGGCATACCCGAATCCATTACCTCTTTATCGTCCTTCCAGTAGCGGTCCGCGTCCTCTTTTGTAAAAAGCTCCCACAAAGACCTGCCTTCCATATCCTGTTTTGAATAGCCGCTGGCCCTAGCCATGGCTTCGTTGACCCTGACAAAACGGTTCTCCCTGTCCTTGTAAAATATCATCGCAGGAGTAGCGTCCAGAATGGTCTTTTGCTGTTCGTTAAGTTCGCTTATCAGTTCTTCGCTCGTTATCCTGTCCGTTATATCCGTGGCTATCCCGGTCACACCTTCCACCATGCCATCGCTGCCAAAGACCGGAGATACGAAAGTGTCAAATACTATTTTCTGAACTCGCACAATACCGGCCCACGGATGACCTCCAATAGCTGCACGAACCCCCTCCGCTATCCCGGGAACATCCTTATAGACATCGAAAACAGACCTTCCGACCACCTGCCCCGGCTCAAGCCCCAGAGATGACAGCCCTTTGCCGTCAGAAAGGGTGAACACGCCGTTTCGATCCAGGGAAAAGATGACCCCCTGAAGATTGGATATTACGGTCTTCTGCAGCTCAGCATATTCTCTTAGTTTTTCTTCAGCGATCTTCCTTTCGGTTATGTCCTGCATTATATGGACCACTTTTTCGATCCTGCCAGAAGCGTCAAAAACTGGCGTCGTGGAGATCCTGAACCATTTGCCCAGGCTCTTTTCAAATACTTCTGCTTCTTCCGGCCTCTTTGAAGAAAGCGAGCGGGCCATCGGACAGGATGCAAGAGGGCTATCGGTTTTGTGGAATACTTCGTAGCATTTTCTGCCTAGTAGGTCTTCTTTTTTGATCCCCAACAGACGGCAGGCCGTACTGTTAGCATTAGTGATCATATATTCGGAATTCTGCACGGTTATTCCTTCAGCCATATTGTCAAAGGTCTTTTCCCATTCCTGTGCGGCAAGGCGGAGCCTGTTTTCGTCCTGTATCCTCTGGGAAACATCCCTGAACACAAGAACAACCCCAAGAAAAACTCCCGAGGTTTTTATTATTATGGGAGATGCGCTGTCCGAGATGTTAAACTCTCTTCCGTCAGCACTTATAAGCAATGCGTGGTTCTTAAGCTTGACCTGATCTCTTGTGCGAAGAACCTCAAGAACAGGATTTTCTATGGGATTTCTTGATAATTCCTCCACTATTTTCATGACATCTTCAATAAGTCTGCCCCTGGCCTCTTCCAACCTGAGCCCGAGCATACGCAGAGCGGATTCATTGGCGATCAATATTCTGCCGGAGTGATCCGTTGTTATCAGCCCGTCGCCTACGCTCTGAAGTGTAATGGCCAGCTGCTCCTTGTCCAACATCATCTCAAGCAGCCGCAGCTCCCTGTCGTTGATAAAATAAAGAAGACCCATTGCCAGAACAGCACATGCCGCAGTAATAAGCATGGCAGTGGAGCGCGAAGTCTGTATCGATCCGGCAGGATAAAGAGTATAAAGCATCCATCCGGGCACTGATGCTGCAGAAGAATTTACCAGGACCGGGGACCCTTTGAATTCGGTCAGATCACCGCTGGATGGCTTTTTTTCAAGGACAGGTTCCGTGAGCACATGCCTGTACTGCAGGTCCTTTACCTTGGAACCAGCGGCAAAGGACTCTATGGGCCAAAGCGGTCTAAAGATAAGGTCCTTTTCGTCCGATAGAAAGATTATGCCGTCGCTGTCCACAAGCAGAACAGCGGAAGAGGGATTTAGAACAGCCTCAAGTTCTTCAATATCTTTTTTCGCTGTCACAACACCGGCAGGCCTTCCTTCTGATAGAACCGGAGCACTTGAATAGTATCCTCTTTTGCCGGAAACGATCCCAACAGCAAGGTAGGAAGAGGGCTCTCCTGCAATGGCATTTTTGAAATAGGGCCTAAAGGAAAAGTCCCGCCCCATAAATGAGTCGGGCTGCTTCCTATTGGAGGCGGCTATAACGACCCCTTTGTCGTCCATAAGATAGCAGACTGACAGGCCGAATGAGCTGTTATATCTGTCCAGAACGCTGTTGGCCTCGTCATTCCGCGGCCCTGTCATTTTTTCCAGCAGCGGCCCTATCCACGGCGAGCCGGCCATGGCTTTGACCGCGCGGTCCGCCGTTTGCATGCTCTCGCTGAGCAGATCGACCACCAGTTTGGCATCGGAAGCGGCCCTGTCCTCGATCAGTCTTTTCTGCCGTTGTCCAAAATGCTCCGTTGCAAACCATCCTATGAACAAAATGAGAACAAAAACCGCCAGCGATCTGTAAAAACCCCAGGCCTTTGCCGGATAAGGATGCCCGCGTTCCCTGCTGTTGTCCTCGATGGTCTTTTGGCAATAGTTCAAGGTGAGCCAGGCCGACGCAATAGCAAGCAGCGCCCTTACCAACTGTATAGGCATACCGACCAGGGCAAGGAACAGTGATTCATTAAGAACAAAAAACCTTATATTCTCGGAATCAGGCACTACCAATCCTTGGACAACAAAAAAAGCCGCGAAAATGATCGAAAGGTATTTTAGAGCGGCAGGCCGGGAAGAGTTAAGATTCCAGAGGACATAAGAGGCGATCAGCACTGACGGGATCCCGAAGAAATATCGGATCAGCATTTCGGCATCCCGGCCGCTCAAAAGGACGCCCAAAACAGCGGAAAGGACCAGAAAATAGTAAAAGCGGCTGGAAAAAAACTCTGTTCCCGACTTTTTTGCGGTTCTTTGCGAAAAGCCTAGAAGAAAAAGGAAAGAACCGGCAAGGAACGCCAGCCCCAAATAATAAACAACCTCCGAATGATAAAGAAAAGCAGAAATAAGCAGAAAAAGCTTATTGGCGGACTGAAAAAACCAGAAAAGAGAAAGAGTGCCCCAGTCTGCTTCGCCCGGCCTTGTTCTTCTCAGTATGAGAGCTGCAACCCCTGCCAGAATAAAGGAAAGGCAGGAGAAGAAGTATATATAGTCAAGCTGTACAAACAGAAACTCCATCACGATCTCCCTCTTTTTTTGGGCTTAACCATCTTTTAGCTTATTATCCCACTGTCACTTTTACCAGAAGATCTCCTTTTTTGGAACAGCACGGGCAGCTCTCGCCCAGCCCGGCAAGCCGTAGCTTGGTCCCTGAGGTTATGCCCTTTGGCACCATGACGGTGATGGGCTTTCGCCCGGGGATCGAGAGTTCTATCTTGCCTCCGCTTACAGCCAGCGCCTGCGGAATGGAGATGCCTGCGTTAACATCTGTAGATACCTTTTGGGTGCGGGGAGGCGTTGAGTAAACCCTGTTAAAACCCCTTCTTTCCCCTCCCGAAAAGGAATCCCCGAAAATATCATCGAACATCTCATAGTCCATGCCCGCAGAAGAACTTCTGCGCCCGGCGCCTGTGGCAAAACCGAGGTGGGATAATAGATCCTCGATATCAAAGCCCTGGGTATAGGTGTAGGACTGGCCGCCCCTTGCTCCCCTTGCAAAGCCGCCCTTTCTGAAAAGGTCGTATTCTTCTTTTCTTTTCTTATCCCCCAGGACATAATAAGCCTCGGAAACCTCCTTGAACTTTGCTTCCGCTGTTTTTCTGTCATTGGGGTTCATGTCGGGGTGGTATTTTTTGGCCAGTTTGCGGTAAGCCGTTTTGATCTCGTCTATCGAGGAAGTCTCTCCCACCCCCAGGATCTTGTAATAGTCTTTGTTCTGGGACGGCATCTTTTGATCCCCCGTGTTATTTTACTTTTGCCCCCGGTTCAACCGCCTTTTCCGGCACCACCAGGACAGGAACTCCATCAGTTCCCGTTGCCGCCAACAGCATTCCCTGGCTTTCTACACCGCGCAGGACAGCGGGCTCCAGATTGTCTATCAGAACGATCGATTTCCCGATCAATTCCTCTTTTGCATATGCCAATTTGATCCCCGCAACGATCCGTTTTTCGGTGCCGCCGTTGTCGATCTTTATCACATACAATTTGTCCGCGTTGGGATGGTCTAAGACCTCAATGATCTTTGCGATCTTGAACTCAAATTTCCTGAAATCATCGATCGTTGGCATAAAAAGCTCCTTTCGATATTGCCACCTCTACACCCACCCCATCATCGCAAACGCGCTTATTGTCTTGCTGTCCATTATTCTACCACTTCTGATCATTTTTCTTACCTGCACCTTTGTGAATACTTTCGGCTCGATGATCTCATCTTTTTCCCGCATGAGTTTGGCCTTCTTAAGACCTGTGGCTTTATAAAGATGTAGCGCCTCGTCAGAATATCCCACAGCAGGATAAATAGTCCCGAGTTTTTTCATGATCCCGGCTTTGTAGCCGATCTCCTCTATCAACTCCCTCTTTGCGCATTTTTCAGGCTTTTCATTTTTTTCGAGCGTTCCCGCTGGTATTTCCCAAATGTACTCTTCAAGCGCAATTCTAAATTGCCTTATCAGGATGGCTTTGTCTTTTGAAAGCAGAGGGACCACTGCGGCCGCACCGTTATGCTCCACGCATAAATAAGTTCCCCTGTGTCCGTTTGGAAGTGTTAAGGGTTTGCTGACAAAAGAAAAATTCTTTGCGGAGGCGACGGTTCTATTTTTATGAGGCATTCAGGGATCCTTGCTCCTCACTCATTACTGGTTACTGCTTGAATCCTCTTTCCTATACTGAGCGAACGCAGTGAGTCGAAGTATAGCGGGGGTGGGATTTGAACCCACGGCCTTCAGGTTATGAGCCTGACGAGCTACCAGGCTGCTCCACCCCGCGATATTGCCATTATACATTTATAATCAGGTCTTGAGCGAGCGGAGCGAGTCGAAAGGCTCCACCCCGCGGTGTTCTCATTATACCAGAAATTTTGATTTTAAGATGCACTCGTCAAATTCGCCCTGCGGAGTGGAATCCCACACTATACCTCCCCCTACTCCCATTTCCCCTTTCCCGTCCTTGATAAGCAAAGTCCTTATGGGGACATTGAAGCACAGGTCCCTTTGAGGGGTAATATAGCCGATGGCGCCTGTATAGATCCGCCTTTCTTCGCTTTCAATTTCTCTTATTATTTCCATAGCGCGCACCTTTGGGGCCCCCGTTACCGAACCGGAGGGGTGGAGACTCTCAAAAACCCTTTGCAGCGGCAGGTCATCCGCGACCATGGCGGTAACGGTAGAGGTCATCTGGCACAGCGTTGTATATCTTGCGACTTCGAACAGCTTTGGCGCTTTTATGCCGCAGCCTATTCTGCCGAGATCGTTCCTTAAAAGGTCGCAGATCATTATGTTCTCAGCCCTGTTCTTTGGGTCTTTGTGAAGGCAGCGCGCGCTCCAAAGGTCCGCCAATAAGTTCTTCCCTCTAGGCCAGGTCCCTTTCATCGGCTTTGCGGTCATATGGGAGCCCTTCTTTTTAATGAAGAGTTCGGGCGAAAGCGACAGTATGGAAAAGTCCTTCTCTTTAATGTAGGCGGGATAAGGGACCGGCTGCTGTCTCTTCAGTTTTCTGTACAGACCAAAGTCATCTCCTTCAAGCTCAAAGTTGAACTTTACGCAATAAGTTATCTGGTACACATCTCCTGCCGCAATATATTCCCGGATCTTTTCGATACTCTTAAAATAATCATCCTTAGAAATGTTCATTCCCTTCACATGTAAAGAGCAAATTTCTCCCTTTCTGAATGGCAGACTTAAAGGAGGGCCATAAACCCCCATATGCACCAGGGGAAAGCCAAAGGTTTTTGAGGACCTGAACCTGTCTTCGAACCCGTATCCAGCTTCATAGGACAAAAAGCCTGCCAAATAATGCCCTCTGCCAAGCGCATTCTCCATTTTTTCAAAGCATGCACGGATCTCAGAAAGCCTTAAGCAGCTTATTACATCCAAAGGTTGGTCAAACAGGAGCGGCTTGTTCTCGAATTCAATTAATATTTGCATTTAGGGTATTGCGGGGTCTGGGTGCCTGCGGGGTTCAGCGAGGCTGTTTCATGACCTGGGGTGATTATAACATGGCAGAGGGTTGACCCGATTTAATTTATGCTGTAAACTATTTAACAGATAAACTATTATGGGCGAAAGCGATTATATAGACAGGCTCGAGAAAGCGATGCATACTTTTTCCAAGAAGTGTTTTTCTAAGGAATTGCTCGGGGTGGAGATCACCGTCACCCAAATGCAGACCCTGCTCCTTATACATTCGCTTCCCGGCTGCAAAATGTCGGACTTAAGCGAAGGGCTTGAAGTTACCCTCGGCAATGTCACTTCGTTGATAGACAGGCTGGCCAAAGAGGGCCTTGTAAAACGGGTAGAGGATGACAGCGACAGAAGGATAGTAAGGGTGGAACTGACCTCAAAAGGAAAAAGCACGGTGAGCACCGTGCTGGCGAACAGGAAAAAGACCCTTGCAGGTATCTTTAAGAAGGTCAAAGAAAGCGACAAGGAGGTCCTGCTCAATATTATGGAAAAGATCGCGGAAGAGCTTTAATAAGGAGGAAAGATGAATAAAAGAAAGATCTTTTGGATCGCGGTAGCTCTGGTTTTATTATTGATCGGGTTCAGGGTGATCAACAGGGTAAGGTCTCAGACCGCAAAGGTAAAAGAAAGACCTATTGCCGTCATGGCCAAACCGCCTTCTGTGGGGCCTATAGAGAGCAAACTTACGCTTACCGGGGACATAAAGGGAAGCTCGGAACTGGCCGTAAAACCCACCAACAGCGGCAGGATCGAAGAGATATATGTAAGAGAGGGGGACCTGGTCAGCCGCGGGGATAAGCTGATGTCCTATGTTGCCGGCATAAGCGAAACCGACGAGATGTTCGAGGATGTGGTGACCTTTGCTCCCATTTCGGGTTATATAGGCATGCAGAACATTAGGTTAGGCGACCAGGCCACTGCGGGACTGACCACAGTGTTCAACATTTATACTATCGACAGGGTAAAGATCTATGTGGATGTGCCGGAAAAAGATTACTCCATGGTAAAAAGAGGTACCCCCGCAAGGATAACTCTGGATGCCTATCCTGATGCGCCGGTTAACGCCTCGGTTTCTAATATACGGCCCGTAATAGACCCTTACAGCAGGACGGCCCAGGCCGAAATAGACATTGCAAACGCCTCCCACAGGATAAGACCTGGCATGTTCGCCAGAGTTGACCTGGTACTGGGCAGAAAGTCTTCTGCCCTGCTGCTTCCTTCCGACAGCGTTCTTTCCGGGACCGACAAATATATCTATCTTGCCAAAGAAGGAAAAGCCGTTAGGATGCCTGTTAAGACAGGCTATGAGGACAACGGCCTTGTAGAGATAGTATCGGGGCTCTCGCCTTCCGACAAGGTGATAGTGTCGGGCCAAAGAGTAGTAAAGGAAGGCTCTTCGATAGTAGAGGCATCGGATGATTAAGAACTTTGTAACAAAGCCGCTTTTTACGCTGTCCATTTTTGTCATAGTGGCGATACTTGGGCTGTTCAGCTATTCAAGGCTGCCTCTTGACCTCCTGCCGGATATTTCTATACCGACACTGACCGTGATAACCCCCTACCCCGGCGCCGGGCCGGCCGACATAGAAACGACCGTGTCAAAGGTCATCGAGGACGCGGTCGCAACTGTGCCCAATATAGACAAGATCACTTCTGACAGCATTGAAAACCTCTCTACCGTGACCATTTCTTTCAAATGGGGTTCGGACCTTGACAGCGCCTCCGCCGATGTCAGGGACAAGATGGACCTGGCCAGGTCCAAACTGCCCAGGGATGTCCAGCCGTCCACGATCTTCAAATTTGACCTGTCGCAGATCCCTGTCCTGGTAATGGGGATCTCCGCCGAGGAGTCCTACACATCGCTTTACGAGATAGCGGACAAAAAGATCTCCCCCGCCCTTAAAAAGATACAGGGAGTGGGCACCGTCAACATCCTTGGCGGGTTAAAGAGACAGATCAATGTTGAGGTTGACAGGGCGCGCCTGGAAGCCTACAAGCTGTCAATGCCGCAGGTTAACGCCGCTCTTGCAGGCGCCAACCTCTCCATACCCGCGGGCAATATCAAGACCGAGCAGATACAGTACGGCATAAGGCTGCCTAACGAATTCACTAAAGTATCCCAGATAGAAAAGATCGTGGCAGGCTCTTACAACGGACGGGACATCTATCTTTCCGACATCGCAGCAGTATCCGATTCCTTTGCCGAGCCAGAGAGTTCAACCGAGGTCAACGGCAGGCCGGGCATAATGCTCCAGATACAGAAGCAATCAGGGGCTAACACGGTGCAAGTAGTGGAGGCCTGTAAAAAAGAGTTCGAGAACCTGAAAAATGAGCTTCCGGAGGATGTTGAGATAGTCTATATAAGGGACAACGCTGAGTCCATAGTCCAGCAATTAAGCGAGCTGGGAATGACCCTGGTCTGGGCGTTCCTTTTTGTGATGCTGACGGTCCTTCTGTTCCTGCGCAATACCAGGGGTTCCCTGATAATCTCGGCCTCCATACCGTTCTCTCTGATAGCCGCGGTTATTTACATGTTTGTGGTTGGGAACACCATCAACATCATTTCGCTGGCTTCTATAATCATCTCCATCGGCGTTGTCGTGGACGACGCGATAGTGGTGCTTGAGAACATCTACCGCCACAGGGACAAAAAAAGAGAGGCTCCTAAAGAAGCCTCTATCTATGGAACAGGCGAGGTGGCGGGAGCCGTACTTGCGGCAACTACCACTAACCTTGTCATCTTCTTGCCGCTCCTTCTTGTATCGGGCTTTATCGGCATTTTCTTCAGACAGTTGGCAATGATAAGCATTGTTATAATCTCAATGTCGTATGTGACAGCGGTCTCCCTAACCCCGATGCTCTGCTCCAGGCTTCTGGAGGTAAAAAAGGACAAAAAGTCCTCCGGCGGGTTTTTTGAAGACCTTTTCAACAAGAGCGAAAAGACTTTCCTTGCCATAGAAGATAATTACAAGAGGCTGCTTGGCTGGGCGCTTAATAAAAAGGGCAAGATCATCGCTGCCTGCGCCGCCATCTTTTTCCTCAGCCTGCCGCTGTTTTATTTTACCGGAGTGGAATTCTTTCCTGACGAGGACGACGGGTTCTTTTCCGCCACGGTTTCCCTGCCTCCCGGGGTAAAACTGGAACAGACCTATAAGGCCATGAAAAAGATCGAGGACAGGATCAAAAAAGAAATGCCCGAGATGCAGTATGTCCTTGTCAGTGCCGGTTCCAGCCAGTCGATGGCCTTCGGCACAAAATCGGGGCCTAATTACGGAAGGGTCTTCGTAAAAGTTATCCCGCTTAACAAAAGGAAAAGGAACGAGAAGCAGCTGCAGAGGCAGGTGGTTGACATCGGGCTTTCCATCCCGGGAGTTAAGTCCGTGGATTTTGATTCCACCGGAGCAAATTCCCTTTCTGGGAGCACAAAGCCGATAACTGTCGAACTGTACGGATCCGATTTCGAAGCCCTTGATCCTTTTGCCGAGACCCTGTTGGAAAAAGTGTCGCTTATTCCGGGGGTGGTAGATCCTTCCGTTTCAAGAGAAAAGTCTAATCCGGAGTATTCTGTGGTCGTGGACAGGGACAAGGCCTCGGACCTGGGGCTAAGCGTTGCAGAGATCGGCTCTTACGCAAGAAGCTATTTGTACGGAACCATTGCCACAAAGTACAGAGAAGGCTCGGACGAATACGATATCTTCTCGCGCTTCAGGGAAAAGGACCGCAAATTTCTTTCGGACATTAAGAACGTCCCGATAACCACCCGGCTGGGCAAAAAGGTAACTTTGGGGAATCTGGCAAAGATAGAGCTCAAAAGCGGTCCCCAGGTCATACAGAGAAAGAACCAGCAAAGGATAGTGAAGGTGGGAGCCGACAACTTCGGCAGGTCGCTCGGGGATATAACGGGAGATATAAACAGGCTCCTGCAAAGGCTTCCCGCGCCGCAGGGCATCAGCGTCAAGATAGCCGGCAGTTCGCAGGACATAAGCGACAGCTTCAAAAGCCTTTTCACCGCCCTTCTTCTGGGCATCTGCCTCATCTATCTTGTGATGGTGGCCCAGTTCGAGTCCTTTCTGAAGCCGTTCTTCATCATGTTCTCAATACCTTTTGCCATCATAGGGGTGGTGTGGGCCCTGTTCCTCACGGGGAATCCCTTTGGCGTGATGCCGTTCATAGGCTTGATCCTTGTAACCGGCATATCAGTAAAGAACACCATAGTGCTGGTGGATTATATAAATATACTCCAGGAACGCGGAAAGGAAATAAAAGAGGCCGTGCTTGAAGCCGGAAGGACCAGGCTGCGGCCTATACTAATGACCTCCTTAACCACCGCTCTTGGGCTTATGCCGATCATTTTCGGCACCGGCGAGGGCTCCGGGTTCTGGAAGACCATGGCAATATCAGTCGTAGGAGGATTATCGGTGTCCCTTGTCATAAGCCTTATATTTGTCCCGACACTTTATTATATGTCAGAAAAAGGAAGGGCAGAGCGGTCCCTCTGCGGAAAGGAAGAAAGATGAAAGCCCTTTTGATAATCTTTGCCCCTGCTATCGAGTGCGAAGTGATGGGGTGCCTTGAAAAGGCACAAGTAAAAAAATATACCAGGCTGCCCTATCTGCAGGGCGTGGGAGGACACTCCGAACCCCGCCTGGACACCCAGGTCTGGCCGGGCTCCAACAGCGCTCTTCTGGTGGTATCAGAAAACGCATCCTGCGACAAACTCGCCAACCTGCTAAAGCCCCTGAAACAACAGGAGCTGGAGGAAGGGCTTAAGGTCTTTGCCTTTCCGGTGGAGGAGATAATATGAAAAAGCTCTGCTCCATACTGGCACTAGTTCTATTTTTAGCTCCCTGCCAAGCGGCGCCTCTTACGCTTGAGAAGTGCCTTGAAATAGCAGGAAAATACAATCCGCAGATAATCACGGCAAAGGAAAAGATCGGCATTGCTTCCGCCAAGATGGGCCAGGCGGGATCTGCGCTTTTACCTCAGATCACGGGGAACCTGTCTTCAGGAAAGAACTTCACCAAACCCATGACGGTCACCCTGCCTCCTTCCATGGGAGGCGGCACCTTTTCCACGACCCCCAACGAACCCTCGGATGTGATGTCCTACAGCGGAACCGTATCCCAGCTGCTGTTCTCCGGCGGGCAGATAATGCAGGCCGTCAGCGCAGCAAAAGTAGGCTATGACATCTCTCTGCAGGAATACAAAAAGACAAAGAACGATGTGGAATACAATGTTATTTCCTCTTATTTTGATGTTCTTAAGGCAAAAAAAACGGTTTCGATCGTAGAAGAAACGAAGAATTATCTTGCCAGGTATGTGCGGCAGACGGAGCTTTTTAACAGGTCCGGCCTGGCATCAAGCGCGGATGTTCTCAGAGCACGCGCAGAGCTTGCAAATTCTATGGTATCTAAGATCTCCGCACAAACCGGGCTTGAGGCGGCAAAACTTGTCCTGGCGGCCAATCTGGGGACGGACCAGGGCTCGGATTTTGATGTCGCAGAACTTGAGGGCCCGTATTATAGAGACAGGGAGCTTACCTCCAAAGAGATCCTGGACAGCGCTTTTAAGAACCGGCCGGAGTGGCTGTCCTTTAAGATGGGGCTTAAGGTAGCCAGCGATGCCATAATATATTCTTACGGAAGTTATCTTCCCGTTGTCATGTACCAGTATTCCGCCGGCATGAATTCCACAAAGTACAAGCAGGCAGGATTGAATTTTGACCTGGACAACTGGAGGTCCATGATAGTTGCCTCCTGGAGCCCGTTCGACGGTTTTAGGACGGCGAATGTGATAAGGGAAGCCTATGCCGCGCTCAATACCGCCAAGGCCCAGGAACAAACCCTCAAGGATGTCATCACTCTTGAGGTAAAAACCTCTCTGCTTACCCTGACGGGGAACAGGGAAAGGGTAAAAGCGGCCGAGATAGCAAGGGACCTGGCAAAAAAAGCCCTTCGGCTCTCGGAACTCGGCTACAAGGCCAATACAACATCCAACCTGTCCTATCTTGAGGCTCTCCTTGCCAATTTTAGGGCAGAAAACTCTTTGTGGAACAGCATTTACGACCTGGAAATCTCAAAAGCGCGGGTTAACAAGACCACGGGGGAAAGGTTCTTTTAGGATTCTCCGTTCTCAAGCAGCACTGCGGCGGCAAGCACTGTGGTCCAGCCGTCGCGCTGGCCGATGGCGCTCTGAGTGATATGGGTGGTCTTAACTATCTTATCCGACACCTTCCACTGCTCCTGCCTCTCGTCCCAGCTGGAATTCTCGTCAAAAGACACACCTAAAGTAGTGGCAAGCATCTGCGCTGCAATATCTTCGGCATAATCCCCGCATTCCTCATCAGTCAGGCCGTGCCCGTGATGTTCGCTTAGGTATCCGTATGAGGCGGTATCGGAAGGAAGGGAAAGCCCGACAGAAGCCGAAATAAGGCGGTGAGGTTCATCAGTCTGGTTCCTGGACATGACGATAAAAGTGATCTGCCCCGGCTTGATCATCTTGAGCCCGTGCTCCTTTGAGATCAGTTTGCATCCCGGGGGGAAAATGCTTGAAACCTGCACATAGTTGACCGCCTGTATGCCCGCGTCGCGGAGCGCCATCTCAAAACTCGCGAGTTTTTCTTTGTGGCGTCCCACGCCCTTCGTCAAAAAAATCCTGTTAGGAAGTATTACAGACATAACAGGACTAATTATAGCCCCTTTGTGCGATTTGTCAAATATATTGAGCTGTATTAAGCCTGCCGGATGTTCTATAATTAAATTTCAGCACAGATAAAGATGCGTGAAATTTTTCTTTTCCGCATTTGATAACTATTTACGGGACGGATGTATCACAGGGAGGGCGCCATGGGGCCTATGCTCGGCCAGAGTCTTGGACAGGATCTGCAGCTTTCGATATCGATGATGCTGAGCCCGCGCATGATGCAGATGCTCAAGGTCCTCAACTCTTCTTACACGCAGCTCATCGAAAACATCCGCACGGAAGCCGAAGAAAACCCTCTCATTGAGGTGGAAAAGAACGACCGGCTTCTGGATTATCTCAGATATTCTTCTAAATCTCCCTACCGCGACGCTTTTGAAAAAGGAGGGGCAGAAAAAAAGGACCTCGAGGAATACTTTTCCAGGTACAAGAACATGGACGAATACTTATTGTCCCAACTTTCTGTTGAGAACCTTACCGCAAAGCAGGAAGAGATCGCAAAAAGCCTGATCGCCTCTCTGGATGACAACGGCTATCTTTCGGACTACGAAAAAAAGAAAGAGCTCATTAAAGCGGACCTTGAAGCGGACGATAAAGAGATCGAGCAGGTCCTTGAAATTGTGCAGTCCCTTGAGCCCGAAGGGATAGCCGCCAGAGACCTTAAGGAATGCCTGTCCATCCAGGCAAGGCGCTACAGTTTTGAGGACGAACAGCTGGAAAAGGTGATCGTGGACGCTATAGAGGGACATCTTGAAGCCCTGGCAGGCAAGGATCACTCTTCCGTTTCAAAGGCGCTTGGGATCCCTGTCTCGGGAGTGCAAAGCATAGCGGAATTCATAAAGAACAATCTGACCCCGTATCCCGGCGCCTGCTTTGCAAGGACAAGCGCTCCGGCAGTGCCGTCCTTTTGCGTCAAGGCGGTAAAAGGCTCCCCAAAAATTGAGAACCTGGAAAAGACGCTGGGACCGCGCATCAGCATCAACCAAAAATATCTTAAAATGCTTGACGACCCTAAGACCGATGAAAAAACGGCCGAATTCATCAAGGCCAAACTTCAAAAAGCAAAAGAACTGCTGGAAAACCTTGAAAAAAGAGGCAACACGCTGGAAAAGGTAGTAGAAACCGTTGTGCAAAAACAATTCGGCTATCTGTGCGGAAAGGACAAGGCCCCTTGCCCCCTTTCCCAGAAAGAGCTGGCGTCATTATTGGGGCTGCATCCTTCTACCATCAGCCGCTCGGTGGCGGAAAAATTCATAGAGACCCCGAAAGGCGTGCTTAAGCTCAAGTCCCTTTTCCCAAAAGAAGTTGCGCCTCTTTTTACCGCAGAAAAGATAAAAGAAGTGATACGGAGCCTGATCAGTGAAGAAGAAAAAGAGTATCCCCTGACCGACATGCAGATAAGGAAAGCGCTGCTCGGCAAAGGGATAGAAATAGACAGGAGAACTGTGGCCGATTACAGGCTGGAGCTCGGTATTGGAAGCGCAAAACAAAGGGGGACTTGCAGTGAATAAGGCCGGGGTCCTGATAGTGGATGACGAGAACAGCCTAAGGAGCGCCATAAAAATGGGGCTTGACAAAAAGTACCGCGTCTTCGAAGCCTCAAGCGGCTCTCTGGCGCTTGAAAAAGTGCTTAAGGAAGAGATAGATGTGGTGCTGCTGGACATAAGGCTGCCGGACACGACCGGTATCGAACTGATAGAAAAGATCAGATCGCTCAATAAAGACGCGAACATAATAATGCTTACCGCTGACAACACCGTAAGGACAGCGGTAAAGACCATGAAACTGGGAGCCTACGACTATCTTACCAAGCCCTTTGACATGGAAGACCTTAATTTTGCCATCAGCAAGGCGCTCGAAAAAAAGCTGCTCGACGGCGCGCGAACAGACCTGTCGCCTCAGTCCTTCAGGGAAAGCAGGAAACTGCTGGGCAGCAGCAAACAGATGAGAGGTCTTCTTGAACTCATAGAACAGGTTGCAAAAAGCGATTCAACCGTCCTTATAAGCGGCCAAACCGGCACAGGCAAAGAGCTGGTGGCAAGAGCCGTTCATCAGAGCTCAAAAAGGGCAAAAATGCCTTTTGTCCCTGTAAACTGCGCGGGGATACCGGAAAATCTTCTCGAATCCGAGCTCTTCGGGCACGAACGGGGCGCTTTTACCGGAGCCCTGGAGAGGCACACCGGAAAATTCGAACTTGCTTCCGGAGGAACGCTTTTCCTGGACGAGGTCTCTAGCCTTCCGATGATGATGCAGGGCAAATTGCTGCGCTCGATACAGGAAAGATCGATCGAAAGGGTCGGAGGGGAAAAACAGATACAAGTGGACCTGCGCCTGATCGCCGCCACCAATTCGGACCTGAAAAAAGCGGTCGAAGCCGGGTCCTTCAGGGAGGACCTCTACTACCGGCTCAATGTGATACCGGTATCGGTCCCCCCTCTTAAAGAAAGAGAAGGGGATATTGAAGAGCTCTGTCTCCATTTCATAAAAAAATTCAACCGCGTTTTTAAAAAGAACTTAAAAGGACTGAGCCCCAAAGCGCTCCAGCTTCTCAAGTCGCACGACTGGCCCGGCAACATAAGGGAACTGGAAAACCTCATGGAAAGGCTTGTAGTACTGGGAAAAGGCCCCTTGATAGAAGAGCGGGACCTGCCGTTCGAGATCTCAAAGGACACTACTTCCATGTCGCTGGGCCAGATGGAGAACCTGTCTTTTAAGGAAGCCACGGCCAGATTTGAGAGCGAACTCATAGAAAAAGCCATACGGCAAAGCGGCGGCAAAAAAGCGCTTGCCGCGCAAAAACTCGGCATCCACCGCAACACCCTTTCCAAGCTTGAACAAAAACTGAAAAAGAAGTAGAATTTAAGCGCACACATAGCAGGGCTTCTTCTGCACACTATCAGGTGCAAAAAGCGCATTTATGGCCGATCGAGGTGCGGCGCAGGAATTGCTTATATAAAAGCAAGGAGGGCACAGATATGCAGGACATGAACCTCAACCGCGCGGGGCTTGAGCAGGATAAGGGCACGGACAGCACCTCGCTGCTTTTTGGCATCCAGGACCCCGACAAGCTTGAAGCTTTTGAGAAAAAACTTTCTTCCTGCATCTTTACCACGGACCTGCTCAAAGAGGCTGTGGAAAAAATGGTCTCTTCCGCGCTTGAGGCGGAGTTCGGCAGCGCGATAAGCAAGGGAAAACACTACAGGAACATGCTTGGAACTATTTCCTGCGGCATTCTTCAAGACCCGGAACTTCGCAGACAGGCCCTTATAGTAATAGACAGGTTCGCAAGATCACCGGAGCTGAATGCATGACACAGACAAAGCCTGCTGTTCTAGTTGTGGACGACGAATCCAGCATCAGGGAATCCTTTTCGCTGATACTATCTGACGACTATTCGGTCTTTCTTGCGGCAACCGGAGAGGCTGCCGTAAAAAAGGCCGCCGATCAGAACATCGACATCGTGTTCCTGGACATAAGAATGCCAGGAATGGACGGGATAGAAACCCTAAAAAGGCTAAAAGATATCAACTCCTCCATGGAAGTGGTCATGGTGACAGCCGTAAACGATGTGGCGCAGGCAAGCCAGGCGATGCTGCTGGGAGCAAATAATTATATAGTAAAGCCTTTTGATGTGGATCAGATAATAAGGATGACCAAAGGCCTGATCAAGAAAAGAAGGAACAAAGAGGAGTTTAGGCAGATCATGGCCCGATCCAAGAGCCTTGAAGTCAGCGGGCTTGTCGGGACAAGCTTACGGGCAAAAAAAGCTTCTCAGGTGGTCGAGTCCCTTGCCTTAAGCGACGGACCTGTTCTGATAGTCGGCAGCAGCGGTACAGAAAAAGAGCTCGCCGCCCGTCTTATACACGCAAAAAGCTCAAGAAAGACCTTCCCTTTTATCAAGTTCGATGTCCCGTCGGGCGCAGATGCTTCGCATCTCTACACCATTTTGTTCGGGTCTTCAAAGGGAGCCTTTGTTGATGCTCTCAGCAGCGGCAAGGGTCTTTTCGAAAAAGCCTCGGGAGGCACTCTTTTCATAAACAACCTGCAGAACTTGCCAAAAAGCGTTCAGGAAGACCTTCTTTCGACCATCAAGGGAAAAAAATCCCGCAAGCTGGGAGCAGCAGCGGTATCCGGCCACGACACAAGGATAATATTTGCCTGCAGCAGAGACCTTAAGGCCTTTATAGGCGAAGGTATCCTTATCCCGGGCCTTGATATCTTTGCCACTGAAGAAATAATATCGCTCGCAGACCTCAACGAAAGGCCCTCTGACATATCCGCTCTCTCGTCCCAGTTGATCGAGGAGTGCGCCGCTTTGTCCTGCCTGGACAATAAAGCTATTTCCGAAAACGCTATATCCTGTCTTCAGAATTACGGATGGCCAGGCAATTACATCCAGTTAAGGAACGTTCTCTGCGGCGCCCTGCTCAGGTCCGCCTCCGGAGAGCTCGCCACTCTGGACCTGCCTCTTTCGGTCCTGTGCCAGGGGACTTCTTTACACGGACAAAAGGATAAAGCATCTTTGTCTTTCGACTCACTGACGGAAAAGTTCGAGAAGGATTTCATTTTCAGGGTCCTTAAGAGGTCGGATTTTGATCTTGACAGCGCCTCGGACCTTCTGGGGATGACCAAAGCCTCGCTTTCTTCAAAGATCGAGACGCTGGAAATTAAGTAGTTTGCGCCTCGACGATAATTCTAAAACTACCGGTCTGATTGCTCTGATTATACCTAATGCCATACACGGCTGCAAGAAGCGAAATATTGGGCGGCTTGGTCGCAAGAAATAATGAACGGGCTTTGCTCCTCCCACACCCTCCGCAAAGCCCTATTGCGTTTGACGAGGATGAAAAGAATCTATCCCCGAAGGAGCCCAATCCATATATTCTTCGCCAAAATATTTGCTTGGAAATAGCTGAATAATATCTGTGCCACAAAGAATCCAAGTGGACAAAAACTCATTCGGACATTTTGCCCTAATTGCAACTATGTCCGGCCTTCCTTCGAAGTTTGCATACACGAGCAAATGCGGTATAGGTCTGTAGTTTTTTCTAATCTTTTTCTCTACCGCTTCAATAATCCAATCAGGCCCTTCCTGACTACATTTGGCAGGCCTATATTCTCTTAAGATTTCCGTTTTGTCTCTATACTCTTCACTTCGCTTTCGATTAGGCTTCATAACTTCAGTAAACTCATATTTTAATGTATCAGAACCAATTTTAATTTCAAAATCAGGAAATTCCTCGAGAATTCCAACTTTAGATCCCGGATGACTTCTTGATAACGCAGAACAGAATACGGAAGCGGCCCATGCTTCTCTCATTTTCTGATATTCGGTTTTTGGCGAACTAAAAAATACTTTTTCGGATGCGCTGTCAATTTTATTGTCAATACCGTTAAGCAGATCAATTGGTAAAAAGAATGTGTTTGTCTCAACATTCATCTTGCTTGTCTTGTCTGGGGGTTGGTCATACTTGCGCATCATTTTCTAATTTTGCAATCACTATTTTATTTATACATACAATATTAGAGATGAGTTGTATGTAAACATGAAGGGCCCTAATAAACTCGTTCTTCATAAGTTCGTATAACACTGGGATACTTTCCCATTCATCATGAATATCCTTTGTTCCTTCGGAACGATGAGCATACTTTCCGTAAAGAAAAACATTAAAAACATCTATAACCTTTAAACTGATACTGTTTACGGTAAGCATTGCAAAACTATTCTCAAATTCTTCTCTTTCTTTTAATATATTCACGTATTCATCTTTTTCAGATTTATCAACGTTCTTGGATTTATAAACATTTTGCAATTTATCTATTTTCAAAGAATCATTCTTCTGCAAAAACTTTCGAATGTCGTTAACAACTGCTTTTATCGACTCCTCATCAGGAGATCTCAGCTGCACAGATGTCCCTTTGTCTCTCTCCCAATTAATAGACACTCCCGTATTTTGAAGTTTTTTGATAAAGCTGTGAGCAAAGAGTTCTTCGGCATTCTTATTAAAATCATTTAGCTTTTTAAAAATGTCTTCTTTTTCCATTGTCCCTTTATTTTGTGACTTCTTAAAACCTAACAATCAATTTGTTTTACATTATGTATCGGTCAAGAATATACTATATCTACCTCTAACAGACACCTTCATTAACGCACGAAACAAATCCATTCTTGAAGGCCTTCTTTTTAGTGCCTGTATATATGGGGCGCCGCCCGCGCTAAGACATTGCTCATCTTGATATGAAGGGTGTCCTGCATCCTGCAACTTATAACAAATAAAACCAGGTAATTTTGTATTTAAAATATACATAGAAAATAATCCGGCCACGACTATTTTAAATGCAACCCACAACAGCAGCAAATAAAACAATGATAATCCCCATGGCTTGGGAATGAAAAGAAAAATAACACCAATGAACAGCTCCCTCGAAGTAATCATCTCTTTTCTTCCACCTTTACCTTTTGTCCTTACATTGTATAGAGTCATAATCAGAAAGAATTTCTTTGCACAACGACTGGATGTTGCAACAACATTCGCCAACCATATTTGTCACCATTAATTTATCCTGATTCTTAAACTCATAAGCTGGTATTCGAAACACAACAGATTTAACCTCCTCATCATCTGGTCGCGCACAATAAGCATGGCTCGATGCATTAGGATGCACTATTTCGGAAATATTATCATATTGCTCTCTCAGTTTCGTAAATGTCTTCGTTGCTCGATCAATACAAGTTAATATATTTGTTGCTTGATATTGACTATTGCTCTTTTTTGACCCTAAAAGGAGATGGGATGTTTCCTCGTTATATTTGATGAGTGAAGATGATTGTTTCAATTTTTCCATAGAATAATACATATATCCCAAAGTCTCAAATAAACCTCTTAGCATATTAAAGGCTGTTATAGGCCGGCTATTATCAATAGCCCAAATAGCTGATTCTGTGAGCTCATATGTTCGATTTAGCATTCCGATGAGCAATAATGTATGAAAATAACAATTGCTGTCTTTTTGCAAAATATTAAGGACAATATCTTTCATCCCATTCAGCAACAATTTAATTTCCTCTGTGTTTTTAAATTTGGGCTCCTCTGTCACTTGTTTTCCTCCACCACCCTTATCTCCTCCTCCGTCAGCCCATACAATTCATAAACCAGCCTATCTATCTGATTATCAATAATCTCCATTTTCTGCTGATAGTGCTTCTTGTCGTTTTCTGATTTGGCAGATTTACACTTTTTTTGCGTTTCGAGCATCTGGACAACTAAAGCATCCATTTTCTTCTCAAACCTGTCTGTTTTTAAAGAGGATGCTATTGGCAACTGTACAAGATATTGGTATATAAACCTCAAATATCCTCCGCGAAATACTGCAGATAAGTGCTTATAGAAGAAAGTCATCAATTTGGAATTTAATATTCCCAACAGCCTTTTATCATCAGACACAATAATATAAGCGGTATTAACACAATAGATTTCCCCTGTTGGATCGTAGGCAAAATTGCCCCTCAAAGAAATATCTGGCAATAAGAATTTCGGTTTTTTAAATTCATTATAATAGGCGCATTTACGAAGCTCCCACCAATAATCTCCTTTATCATACCTGGCTTTAGCCTGATTTTCATATTCTTTAAGGTGCCTTGACACGGATGGATATGTGCTGCAAAAATAGTTCTCCGCATTTTTAGCACCACGATTTCTATTTGTCCATCCGTTAGGTATAAGGATCAAATATTTGTCTGTTTCTAAATTCTCATATCGTTTTATATCTCTCCCTGCCAACAAGGGCTTAATAATTTCCGCACTTTTCGGGTCTTCCTTAATAAGCCGGTTTTTTGTGTCCTCATTAATAACAAAGGCTTCATTAAGTCCTGTTAAGACGCCCCTATATATTTTATTGTTAACATATTCACCAAGAGAAACTCCGGATTTTCTTAATTTATCAAGCAATTGACTCGTTTTTTTATCAACCAAAGCCCACCCGTCAGTAGATAGGTCAGACAAATCAACAACAAAGCAATTATCTTTAGCATATTCTGAAAGATCGGAGAATTCTAAGCTTGTGACATTTACTGCCGCAATAGTTTTATGCACAGCTCCTTTCTTTACTTTTACAACACAAGGATATGTTGTCGCATTTTCAAATACTCGAAGATCTCCAAAGTCAACAATTTCCGACAACCCACTATTCTTTAAAAAATTTCTTAACAAAGAACCGTAATTAGCACGCATCCATTTATTTGCCACAATATACGAGAAAAGACCAGCATTTTTTAGCAGTCCAACACCTTTTTCTATGAAGTATGAATAAAGGTCCGCAGCTCCTTGATAAACTTGATAATGAGCTTCAAAATATTTTTTAAATTCCGAAAGTGATTCTTGCCGGACATACGGCGGATTCCCTATCACACAATCAAATCCGCCTTTGTCCATTATCTCTCCAAACCCCTTAATCTTATCGTTCCAATCAAATGTATTGATCTTTTTCATTTCCTCACTGTCAAAAAGAGAAAGGTTCTTGTCCTTGTAAAAGTCCGGACCTATCAAGGAGTTTCCACATTTAATATTGCCGGACAAATTAGGGAGCAATTTCTCCTGGCTGTATTTAAACAGCCTGCCCGCGCTTTCATCTCCTTCGCCTTCAAGCAGTTTAAGCATCAGAGACAGTTTTGTCACCTCAACAGCCTGGGCGTCAATATCAACACCAAAAATATTGTTCAAAAGTATATCCTGTTTTTCTTTTATAGTAAGGCGGAATGAACCGTTTGCGGCCTGCCATACCCGCCCGTCTTTTAACGCCTTGGCGCGGTTAGCTGGCTTTGTATAATAAGCAAGATGATGAGTCATTAGACAGTTATAGGCTCCGAGAAGAAAAGATCCGGAACCGCACGCGGGGTCAAGTATTTTCAGCCTTTCTATTTCCTTTGGCGTAGCACCCTTTATCTTTTCACCAACAGTATTCTTGACAATGTAATCGACTATATATTTTGGTGTATAGTAGACTCCGCCTGCTTTCCTTACTTCCGGTTTTTCTTCAACCTTGGCCTGGTGCCCTTCCGTAAGCCGTATGGTCTTTCCCAAGAATTGCTCGTAAATATTGCCCAGCATTTCAATAGGGAGCACTGCTAAAGCATACGGACAATCAGGATAATATATCCCGGTGATGATCTCTTCCAAAACCTTATTTTCTATTGCGAGCGAGTCGATCGCAATATCACTTTTAAACAACTCGCTGTTGTATTTCCTGTTTGCCCGCTCAAAACACAAAACCAAAGCCGGATAAATGCGCTTTTCCTTTGTGACCTTGAGAAGTGTCTCGGAGTTTTCAATGCCCCTATCTTCCGCTATCCTCAAGAACAAGATCCTGTCGATGATTTTCTGTACCGCAAGATTTAATTGGTCTATCTCTAGTTTAAGGTTGTTGATCGCGATATTCTTGGCAAGCAGGCTCCGCCAGTCTTCGATCATTTTTAGGAATTCTTTGTCAACCTCATAAGCGCCTTTGGGAAGCTTTGTACCCAGATAATCCTTTAGACTGCCCTTCTGCACATTTTCTTTCGCGAATAATTTATAGATATCATCGAATTTCTCAGCATACTCCTCATATCTACAGTAAAAGAGAAGCGCCTTGCGCGAACCGTCTTTCTTGTTTGGTTTAATTCTTGTGTCATATATCGCGAACTCTTCAAAATCCGTTAGTATCGATACAGGGAGTTTGGCTGTATAGCCGTATCTTCTTATCTGATATGCGGGGTCAATGGATTCTTTAATATTTACTCCGGGTTTCTTGGCTTCAACAAAGAATATTCTGTCACCCTTTACCCTGAAGCAATAATCCGGAGCTTTTTGTTTTCCCTGAATTTCTATGGAATCCTCTACAACAACTTCTCTGGCATCTTCCGGCAGGCCTTCTTTATTATTGATATCCCAGCCTAAAAGCTTAAAGAAAGGATTAATAAAATCCTGACGTACTCGGGCTTCCTTATAATTTAATTGTTTGTATTCCTCAAGATTCCGCTTAAATCGCTCAACCAACTCCAATATCTCTTTTGGCGCGCTCATGTTTGATATGATTATACTATCTAACAATTGATTAAGAAAGGAGGTAATCAAAAAGATAAAATTAATGACAATGGCAATATATGTGAGTATAATATAAAAGAATTAAAGATGAATAAGGATATTATTTCAAAAATAAGCGGTTTTCAAGTAACCTCCGATAAAATGAGATTAATTGAGGAGTTTTTTGCCAACAATGTTCAAAACTACATAAATTTTGTAAGCGACTTCAAGATCAAGGTTGAAAACAGCCCAAACTACAGTTCATCATCACAAGATACCTTAAATAAAGCTACCTTTAATATTGTAAAAACAGGCCATGAACTTGAACAATCTATAGTCCACAAGCAAACCATCATCGAGATCAAAGAGCTGTTCCGAAAACTAATTTATCCGTATATGTCGCAAAGCATTATTATGAAAAGAGCTCTTGATAAGCCAAGGGGCTATCCTGGGGATTATATGATGCTCGAATACATTTATGATGATAAAGCTGTCTCTTCCGGTCTTGGAATGTATTTTGACTTGGGATTTCTAAGAAGCCGTCTCACAATGGCCGTTAGGGACAGAAAAGACATGATGAGAGTTGTTCTGCAAAACATTATAAAAAAACGGGACAAATTGAACATATTGAATCTTGCCAGCGGTTCAATCAGGGAGATAAGAGAATTAAGCCCGGATCTTCTGAATAATATTTCGAATTTGACTTGCGTTGATTTTGACAGTGAAGCCCTTGAGTATTCAAAAAGTAAATTAAAAGGTATTAATGCATCTTTCTTACAAAAAGACCTTGTTGACATGGTAAAAAAAGGTGACAGATCGTTGATAGAGAATAGTGATCTGATCTATAGCATAGGATTAATAGATTACTTTCCGGACCGTATGTTGTTAAAACTCATCACCTTGATACTATCTGGAATGAAATCCGGCAGCAAATGCGTATTAACGATCAAAGATGTGGATCAATATAAGCCGATTCAGGAAGACTGGCTTACCGATTGGAAGTTTGTGCCCAGAACAGAGGATGATATCGTACGCCTGATAAAGAAAGCTAATATCCAGGATATTGATATCTCACTTTCAAGAGATGATAGTAAAGTTATTATCTTCTTTGAGATTACAAAAAAGTAATGACAAACAACCTAAACATTACACTTATCAAAGAAACAAAACTAATATTGGCATTCTTAAAAGAATACAAAGACAAATTAGATGCCATGGATAAGGCCGATGTTCAAAAAGATGCCGAGGCTTATCTGTTGACCATTTTTCCCGGATTCAAAAAAACAATGGATGAACACTTTTCAAAAACATCGTCAATATTTGACAACATAAAAGATAAAACTGAATACAAGGACAATCAGGATTATTATATAAAAACATTGTGGGATTACTTGTATTTTCCGAAAATCAATAAACATATTTATGATAAGCCCTTTGGGTATCCTGGCGATTTCGTCCTGATGAACTACATTATTGATTATCAGGATAAGTTTATCGGCGAATCGTCGTTCGAAAAGCTGATCAACTATTATTCGGTAAAGTCGCCTTTTTGTTTATCAAATGTTGCCAGAAAAGAATACCTTAAGTCGATAATAATTAGCACGATTTCAAGATATAAATCGCCCGGCATAACAAGTGTGGCCAGCGGATCGATCAGAGAATTATTGGATATTTCAGGGGAACACCCCCACATTAATGAATTTAACTGCATTGATTTCGAGCCGAAGGCATTCGAATACATAAAGAATGAACTGAAGCGTGATTCGTTCAATAACAAAATAAAGATGAATTTCATCCTAAAAGACATCATTAAAATGATTAAAACGAGGGATATTGGATCATTGCTCAAGCCCCAAGACCTGATCTATTTTTCCGGAATATTCGATTACCTGCCGGACAGGATAGCTAAAAAGGTGTTTACCACTTTCTATTCGCTCTTAAAAGATGGCGGAACTATGCTGATCTGCAATTGCTCAAAAAAGAACAAGAAGCTTCATTCGTATTATGAAGTATTGGGGAAATGGGAAATGATATACCGCGATGAGGATGACTTGATTGATATTATTTCTGACGCCCACGTAAAAAAACATCGTTTTGATTACCCAAAAAACGGGAAATGTTACAATTTCCTGGTTATTGAGAAATAATAATGTTATCGGCTTACGCATATACAAATCTATTTAGCGCCGCTCTGTCGATTATTTTGGCCATATTCGTTCTTGTTAAATCGCGTCCTTTGACACAGGATAAAACATTTTTTGTTTTCATGCTTTTGTCAATATCTGCCTGGTGCTTTGGGATATTCGGGCATGCGCTGTCCATCGGTTACATCAGTGCGTATTCGTGGTCGCTGTATTTACATCGATTTGCATTTTTTATTCCCGTTTTCTATTTCATTTTTGTCTATTTCTTTATTAATTCCAAAAGCCTGATCTTTAGAGTTTTGATCTATATAAATATATTGATCTTATTGTTGCTGGAATATTTGTCATTTCTTTATCCATCATCAATAGTATCCTATGTTTCGAGCATGTCTTTATTTCAATTCTTTCCGAGGGCAGGCATTTTATATAGCCTTTATGTCTGGCAGTTTGCTCTTTCAATACTGATCGCATCTGTATATTTGGCATTTGCGATAATAGGGCAGAAAAACAACATAGTAAAGCAAAGGAATCTCTACATATTGATAAGCACTTTGATTGGCTTTCCGTGTGCTGCTTCAACAATAATACCGATGTACAATATCAATATCTTCCCTCTTGGCAATTTTGGAACTTTCTTATTCGTCATTGTGTTGGTCTATTCAATGATGAAACATGAGTTAATGGATATTAAGCTTGTTATAACAAGAGCAATGGCCTACGGCTCTGTATTTTTTGTGATCATTCTTTCATTTATAGCTATCAATTTCATTCCTTTTCCTGACCGACTGTCGATAATAGCGAATGCGATTACCTGTTTCTTGTGGCTTTTCTTTGCGGACAAGCTGAGATCTTTGATTCAAACGCCCCTCCAGGAAAAATGGATAACCGGTTGGTATGATTCAGGCAAGCTATTGAACAGAATATCTCAAAAGCTGGTGCCGGTTGTTGAAAGAACTGAAGTTTTCGATCTTATCTCCGATGAATTAAAATCCACAATAAGAATAAGCAAGATCGATGTAAAGAAAGGAGAAAGCGGACAAACATATGACGATTTGGCGCAAACAAAAGAAGGTCTTGTGATTCCTCTTTCATCTTCTTCAGGACTTGAAGCGCTTATGATCCTTGGACCAAAAATATCCGAAGATCCATATGACGATAGAGATCTCACGCTGTTCAGAATACTTATGAACCAAGCGGTCCTCATATTCGACAGAATAAAGCCTTATGAGCAAATCAAACATGAATTCGGTTCTACACAGAAAAAGCTATTTGAAACGGAGAAAATGTTGTCCCGCTCCGCTCGCTTAGCCTCACTCGGAACATTAACCGCGGGAGTTACTCATGAAATAAGAAACCCTCTGGCTGTCATAAGGTCATCGACCGAGGATATTTCAAAAGTAGATCAAAACAAAGACAGCATTAAAACATTTCAAACCCTTGTCTTAAAGCATGTTGACAGGATCGCCGGAATTGTGGACAAAATGCTTTATCTGTCAAAATCCAAGGCAGCCGTTAATAAAGAGATTGATATTAATAAATTTATAGAACAGTATATTGTCGGATTGGTTTCTTCAAAGAATACGGAACTTCTGACCCAACTTAATCCTGTCCCAAATGTTTTGGCTATTGAAGACGATCTTCATCAAGTACTGATCAATCTGACTAGCAATGCGATAAAAGCAATGCCTAACGGCGGAAATTTAACAATTAAGACTTATGAAACAAAAGAAAACGAATCCAGAAAGGTTGTTATTGAGGTTTCAGATACAGGGACCGGCATACAGCAGGAAAACCTTGAAAAGATATTCGATCCGTTCTTCAGCACCTGGGAGAACGGAACAGGTTTAGGATTAAGCATTTCTTATAAGATCATTGAAGAATTAAAAGGAAGGATCGAGGTCCAGAGCCAGGTCGGCAAGGGTTCAACATTCAAGATAATTCTGCCCGCGGTTTAATTAAACTATTTCAAAAAGCCCCGTTCTTTGCCCTTATCATGGACTTCGATCTTCATCTTTTCTATTTCCTGCTCACCACCGATAATTATTCTATCGAGAGTTGCAAATAATTCTTCTTCTTTAACAGGCTTTCTTAGATAAGCGAGCTTACGGGGTGTTCTCTTCCACTTCTCATCATCTTCCCAGGCGCTTAGGATTATGACAGGGATGAAAGACTTCATCTTATCCAGATTCAATTCTGAACTGCTCTTTTCATATTCTTCTTTCCTTATCTCCCATAGTTTTTCCAAAAATTGCATGCCATCCATTTCCGGCATTTTAATATCAAGAAGAATACATGCTATTCGGTTTTTGGGAATATCCAAAAACCATTTATTCTTTTCAATCTCAAGAAACGCGTCTTTTGCCCTATATACTGCTTTTGCATCATACTTTCCTGACAACCTGATCTTATTAACGATCATGTCCGCAAAGTCTTTTTCATCATCAACCATCAGTATCAAGGGCTTAAACATTCTTATTTCTCCTTACAAGTATCTCATCAGGAAAAGCGTAGAAATACATGCGTCTGCAAAATAGTATGATCGCCTTTATTGGCCCGGCAATAATGCCGAATAGAAACATAACCACAAACATCAATGCCGTTAAGATAGCAACATCAAAAGCGGCCCTTCTCGGAGAAGAAGGGGGTGTATTCTTTTTTCGTTCTCCGGTATCAGGATCTCTTGTCTCTTCTTCCCATCTGCCAACTTTTTTCAAAACAAGGTAATGTTTGTAAAGCTTTTTCTCCAGCAAATAGTCTTCGTAGAATTTTTGATAAAAGAGGATCGCATACCCTATCGGTCCTATTATCATCCCATAAACGACCATTAAAGGCAGCCATATCGGGACAAACAGGATCATTACAATAACAAATAGTGCTTTTGAAAGAGGCTGCATAATTCACATCCTTTATCTTGTCGGATAAATAATAGCAACATTATGCAGACAAAATCAAGTATTATTTTGACTTCTCTTTGTCGGGCGCACATTAGAGTGGGCGGTCATAAGGTAGCGCCCGCCATATAACGAAACCGCCCAATATTTCTTTAATATTTGCTGTGCTTGGCATTAGGTATAATCAGAGCAATCAGACCGGTAGTTTTAGAATTATCGTCGAGGCGCAGTTGATTTTCTTTACGAACTAATGTTCCGCAAAGTTTTCCTTCCGCAGTTTTTACCTTTTCTTTCCTATTTTCAAAAGTGTTATCAAGGCGGCTTGGGGCTGGGTGGCGGCAGCCCCAAGCCGCAGAAAGCTGCTCTTCCTAGCGCAATTCTTTTTTCTTATCGCCATTTAAGAAGGCGGGCTCGTAATTGGCGCTGTCCAACAGTGCTACTTCTATTGCCTCTTTAGAATAAATTAAAAGATGTGCCTTTTGTGCTGAAAAATATTGTCCTCTCCCTGTTTTTCCAGTTTATCATTTCCCCGCTTTTCGCTGTCAAGTTGGGACCGATCTGCTCGGTCCCAACTGCTCCAGTCAGCTTCGACTCGCCTTCACAACAATGAAACATATAGCTCCGGCTCGCTCAGCCTCCTTCCGCCCCTTCGGGTGACAGCGGCGGGGAAATGATCCTTGATTCTCAAGGAGGTATCATTCATGTCTATTCATCATTTGGCCGGGGTTGTTGGGTCCCGTTCTCTTCCGGCTCGCTTTGCTCCGCTCATTGATCAGGTTGTGTCTTTGCTTCTGGCTCGCGGGTTTGATGTGGCTTCTGGCGGCGCCGTGGGCGCTGATCAGTTTGCTTTGTCAGCTCTCCTTGGTTGCGGCGCTTCCTATCGCGGCGTTATTCATTCGGCCTGGTCTTCTATTTCGGGCTTCCCCTCCCAGGTCCGCGCTGATGTGGTTCAGTTCATTGCGGCCGGGGGTCGCGTGGTTTGGGGCTCTGCTTCTGCCGGTTCTCCACGCTCTGTTGCCGTTTCTGCTCTTCTTGGCCGCAATAGGCGTTTGGTTTCCGTGTCCTCTGTCGTTGTTGCTTTCCTCCACGGTCCTTCGCGCGGTTCTCTTTACACAGTTCGTCAGGCTGTTTCCCGGGGCGTTCCTGTCATTGTCTTTCTTTGCGGCGGCGGGGCCTGTTTGCCGCCTGATCTGGTTAGTTGTTGTCATATTTTCAACGGGGAGGTATAATCATGTCAGAAATAAAGGTTTCACAATGTTGTGAGCATTGTTTATACCCTTTACATTGTAATAGCCAGAAAAAAGCAGAATGCCCAAGTTTTCTAAGCTACATCGGTTCCCTACACTTGTCCAATGCTCACCGGAAGTTAATTACAGAGCTTAAGAATTTATTAACCAAGGGATCAAAATATTCCTGCGAAAGGAGAATAAGTGTATGAAAGCCGCTATCTATACGAGAGTTTCAACCGACGGGCAGGCCGAGGTCGAGTTTAATTCTTGTGAGACGCAGGAGATCAAGATCAGGTCGTTCATATCAAGCCAGAATGATCTTGATGTCTATAAAGTCTATTCAGATCAAGGCTATACAGGAGCCAATACTGACCGGCCTGCCCTCCAGGAGATGATCGGCGATATACAGAATGGGAAGATCAACCTTGTTATAGCGTATAAAATCGACCGCTTAACAAGGTCGCCTAAAGATTTTTATCAGCTTATTGAGATCTTTGAGCAATATAATGTTAGCTTCATATCTGTTACAGAAAGATTTGACACATCTACCCCATCCGGAAGGCTTTTGAGGAATATAATGCTTACTTTTGCCCAATTTGAGCGTGAACTCATCAGCGAAAGAATAAAAGACAAAATGTTTGAACGCGCCAAAAAAGGCTTTTGGTGCAGCGGGGTTACACCTTTCGGCTATAGGAGAGAAAACAAAAGGCTGGTAATTGAACCGAGGGAAGCGGATATTATTCGGACCATATTTGAAACTTTTGTTTCAACAGGGGTTTTGGCTGAAGTATATGAGCTATTAAAACGTAAAAAGATGTTTGGCAGGAATGGACTGCCTATACTTAAAACCTGCATTTCTTACATCTTGAGATCCACAGTGTATATGGGAAAAGTCAGGCATAACGGGATCTTTTATAAGGGCTTGCATGAGCCGCTCATTTCAGAAGAGCTTTTTCAGGAAGCTCAATTGCTTTTTAAGCCGCTCAATAAAAAAAGCAAAGTTTTTAACTACACATTATTCCCGGGATTGGTCAAGTGTAAAGAATGCGGCTCGATTATGACATCAGTTTTTACAAACAAATTCAGCAACGGTAGACGGGTAAGGTATTTTTATTATCGCTGCACATCAATAGTTAAAAGAGACAGATCATTCTGCGACATTAAGCAGGTAAGCTCCGACAGATTAGACTCCTATATCGTTGATAATCTCGATAAAATAGCCAAAAATCAGCAATACCTGGATAGTTTGATCTTTATGCTCAATAATCAGGCCAAGGGTAGGCAAATTGGGGTCGAACCAAACGGGGACGGCTCTTTTTATACCTCCGAAAGAGTGCGCGAGATCATAGGAAAGATCGTTTCCGCCTCAAAACTTCAAGGCAATGTTGAAAAGAGGGCTGTCATAAAAAGGCACATCAAGGCATTAATTTATTCAAAAGAGGAAATAGAAGTATCCCTGTTGTACAGCGCAAATGACTCGCCCGCATTCGAAAATGGCCCTAAGAAAAAAGAATTGAGCACGGAAGACCATCAATCGGCGGCTTGGGTCTGCCGCCACCCAGCCCCAAGCCGCCGTGATAACACTTTTGAAAATGAAAAAGGAAAGTTAAAAACTGCGGAAGGAAAACTTTGCGGAACATTAGTTCGTAAAGAAAATCAACTGCCTGGAGCCGGAGTCGAACCGGCACGGGATTGCTCCCAACGAATTTTAAGTCCGTCGCGTATACCAATTCCGCCATCCAGGCGTTTTCATTTTAAGCCTATGACCCTGTAAGGGGTTTCCCCTTTTTTAACTAAGCCCAGTTTCTTTCTCGCTGCCAGCTCGATACAGGCGCTGCTACTTAGCTCCTGCGCTTTTTGCCTCAACTGCTTTGACAGGGCCTTTTCCTTATCAAGGTTCTTTTCTATAAGAAGGTTCTCCCTTTCCAGGCCGGAAAGAGTTCTCGTGTCCCTGAGCAGAACAAAAACAAAATAGGAGATCAGCACCAGCAGAAGGACAAAAAAAAGCTCCGGCTTTCTTTTTTTCCATTTCATTTCAGTCTGTCAAGCATCTGACGGGCATACTGGCTGTTGCCGTCCAGATAAAGCGCCTGTTCAAATTCCTCTATGGCCCTGTTTCTGTCCCCTGCTTTAAGGTAGTAATCCCCCAGCCCTGTATGAAGGACCGGATTCGAAGGGTCTATCATAAGGCCGCTCTGCAGCACAGAAAGGGATTCCTGGCTCCTGCCTGTCCGGAACAAAACTTCGGCCTTTCCCACAAGCGCCTGTACGAATGACGGATCCTTTGCCAGCGCCGTATTGAACAATTCAGCTGCCCTGGCATTGTCCCCGGCCCTCAAGTGGATATTTCCTGCAAGGGTAAGCATAGACGCATTATCGGGATTAAGACTAAGAAGCCTGTCATAAACAGCCAGAAGCCCTTTAACATCGCCCTTCTTTAGATAATAAGAGCTGACCGCCTTGCTTACATCTTCCATGGTCGGATTGGCCTCAAAAGCTTTTTCAAGGAACCCCATCGCCTCTTCCTCTTTCCCCTCTATCTGGGCAAGGACCGCTAGGTTCTGGAAAGCCTCTGCATAGTAAGGGTCTACTTTCAAAGCCCTGCGGCTCAGGTTTTTTGCTATTTCTGCCTGTTCCTTTTGTCCGGTTTGAGCCAGGAAAAGCCGCGCCCTTCCCATCATATAAAAGTTGTCTGCATTGTAAGGGTCCACTCTCGAACCTCTTTCCAGCACTGCTATGGCCTCTTTCATCGCCTCAGGATCTCCGGAGCCTCCTGCCGTGTTCAGTATGGTTATCCCATAATTGGTGTAATAGCCGCCTTCAAAGGGAGAAAGCGCTATGGACTTTTGGTGCTCCCTTACGGCTCTTTGATAATCGGACCCCGAAATTATCTTTGCGGCTTTAAAATGATAGTCCGCTATATAAGGAATGAACGAAGCCAGCGCAAGAAAGACCGCAACGGCCCAGATAGACAGCAGAAGAACTGTTTTAAGAGCGCTGTCTTTTATCTTAATATCCAAATTGCGGGGATTTCCGGAAGAAACACCGGCTACCGCGCCAAGGAGCACCCAAAAAAGCGAGCCAATGGCAACAACGCCGAAGCTGAACTGGTTCTGCACTATATAAGAGAGGATAGCAGCCAGGCAGGCGCCGACCAGAAGGGATGTCTCATCCCTTTGTTCCAGTTTTTTTAAGCCTGCATAAAAGACGCCCCCCAGGAACCAGGCATATATGAAAAGAGAAAGCATCCCTTTTGTTATGGCTGTATCAAGGATCTCGTTATGGCAACGGTCCTGCTTCACATGAAAGCCTTCCTTGAACCTGAACTGAGAGGTCTCGTATTGCGGGAACATCATCTTTATGACCTCAGGCCCGAGCCCAAGGACGGGCCGCTCCGCCATTACGGCAAACGCGCTCTTCCAAGTCTCCAGCCTGGAACCCGCGGCAGACCTGAACTCTATTCTTGAAGGGCCTCCCTCTGCCGCGCTCAGGCTTACCTCCTGCCTTATCCTGTTCATCGGAGAGAACCTGGAAAAGGTGAACATTGAGACAAGCACGATCAGCATCACTGCAGATATTACTGAAAGTTCCTTCCATTTGGAAAAAAGCAGCTGCCTGCCCGCAAATACCAGGACAAGAATACCTCCGCACAAAAGCCCCAGAAGCCCGCCCCTGCTTTGGGTGAACAGCACCGAGATAAAGGCTAGCACCATCGAAAAGGCGACAGCCGCCTTAAGGAGCCTGCTGTCAAGCTCAGGGCTCCTAAAAACGAAATAGATAAGAAGACTGAACACGCAGGCAAAGGCCAACACCCACATGACCGGAGCCGTGATCCCGTCAACACTAAAGATCATGTAGACGAACAGGAGCAGCGCCGCCGGAAAAGAAAGGAATATCCTTGCCTGGAACAGGATCTCTTCCCAGTTTATTATAAGCGCCGGTTTTTTGCGCTTTTGGTTCTTGCCTGCTTTCTTTAAGGGGACATTCTCTTCTTTAAAGAACGGAGCATGCCGGCGCTGCGCAAAAAGGAGTATGCCCATCCCCAGCATAAATGACATGTCAAGGTAAGCCGCAAGAAAGTTGGGTTGGCCTATGGTCGAGATAACCCTTTCATTGGTAATTACTCCGCCCCAGACAAAGGGGTCCAGCCCCATCCTCTGTATCATGCCGTAAACCGACATGAGGGCTCCCGATGACACGGCGCACACGATCAGTTTTTTGAGCATTCCCTCGGCATTAACCAGATTTGACGCCAGGAAAAACAGCACTACATAATTTCCTATGGTTATAAGGCCTTCATACCTGCCATAGGACCCGAAAAAACTGACATAGACATTAATGGAAAGCAGCGTAGCCGCTGTGCAGGCAAGGAAATATGTAAGCGCCGGGATATCGCTTAAGGTCCTTGTGAACCTTCCGCCGTTGTCAAGCAACAGCCTGGTGGCCCACAAAGCAAGAATTACGGCCGTAAAGGAGCGGATCAAAGTGGCCTTGCTCAGGGAAAAGACTATGCCGATGCTCCTGTCAAAGAAGAGCGGAGCGCAAAAAAGCAGTGCAAAGAACAGGAGTTCTATGGCCAACGCGATGTGCTTTGAATGTTTATGGGGCATTTTTTAGATTATAACATCCCGAAATACCAATTCCAAATAGTACTTCCAAACAGCAGGGCCGCGCAGGCTCCCGCCGCAATAGCGGGGCCGAACGGCACCTTGTCCTGTCTTTTTTTGACGCCCGAAATAAGAGCAGGAATAAGGAACAGGAGCGCAGAAAAAAAAGCCAGATAGACGGCAAGGACGATCCCCTGCCATCCCAGCAAAGCTCCGGCCGCGGCAGAAAGTTTTACGTCCCCTCCCCCCATCGCTTCTTTCCTGTAGATAAGGCTGCCTATCCGGTATATTGCATACATCATCAGGAAGCCCGCTGCGGCCCCGTAAACAGAGAACAAAAGGCTGTTTTTGACCGCGAGGCCGTAAAACAACCCCAGCACCGCGCACGCAAGGCTGACGGAGTCAGGCAGTTCCATGGTATCAAGGTCGATAAAGGCAGCCGCGGTGAGAAGACAAACAAAGATGATAGAGAACCCAAATTCTATTCCCAAACCGAACCTCCAAAGACAGAGGCAAAAAAGCAAAGCGGTCAGGCCCTCTACCACCGGATATCTTGGGGAGATCTTAACTCCGCACCCGGCGCACTTTCCGCGCAGCAGCAGCCAGCTAAGGACCGGAACCAGCTCCAGAGGACCAAGGCGCCTGCCGCATTTTACGCACGATGAAGGAGGAAACACCACAGATCCGCCCCTGGGCAGCCTGTAAATGCATACGTTCAAAAAACTCCCGACCAAAAGCCCGAACACGCCCATTATCAGGTATTCCATTGGATAAATGATAGCACAACACTTCAAAGAAATGACTAATGACTAATTAAGGAAGAACATTATAGTGATGACGCGAAGCGTCGCATTAATTAGTCGCTAGTGGCATTAGTTATTTGTCATTTGCTTTTTAATCGGGTTATTATATAATGCAGAATAAAGGAAGGTGCATTAATGCCGGCAGAAAGAAAATCCCTCGGGGAGATACTGGTAGAAAAAAAGGTGATCAGCGCCCATCAGCTGGAGCAGGCACAGAAAGAGGCGCTGAAAACCGGAGAGACCCTCAGAAAGGCACTGGTCAGGCTTAATCTTGTAAAAGAACAGGACATAATATCCTTTTTTGAGCAGCAGTTGAACATACCCTACATTGATCTGGCCAACTACATAATAGACCCCAAGATCCTGTCCCTGGTCCCGGAGGAGTTCGCCAAAGAAAGGCAGATAATACCTTTATTTAAGACCGGAAATATTGTCACCGTAGCCATGGTGGACCCTCTCAATGTCATGGTGCTGGACGAGGTCCGGGCAAAAACAGGGTGCATCGTCGAGCCCGTAGTGGCGGGTGAATCCGAGATCAAAAAAGCGCTTAACCAGTATTTTGGCGTGGGCACCTCGATAGACGACGTCGTAAAAACCATAAGCTCCGAAAAACTGGAGATACAAAAGACTTCTTCGGAAGAAGAGATATCCCCGGAAGAAATGAGGCTGGCCGCGGAAAAGGCACCCATAGTTAAACTGGTGAACCTCATCGTGATGGAAGCGATCAGGGGCGGGGCCTCCGACATCCACATAGAACCGGAAGAAAAATTCCTGAGGGTAAGATACAGGGTGGACGGCATAATGCACGAGGCCTCGCAGCTGCCAAAGAACCTGCAGGCCGCCGTTCTTTCCAGGATCAAGATCATGTCCGACATGAACATAGCGGTAAAAAGGAGCCCTCAGGACGGAAGGTTCAGGATCAATATAGAAAAGAACCTCGTGGACCTGCGCGTATCATCTTTCCCTACCATTCACGGGGAGAACATCGTTTTAAGGATACTGGACCCGGGAAGCGTGCTTATCGGACTGGAGGACCTGGGGTTTTATCCCGAAAATCTGGAGCAGTTCAAAAGCCTGATAGACAAGCCCTACGGCATCATACTCGTTACCGGACCGACCGGCTCGGGAAAAACCACCACCCTTTACTCAGCCCTGTCCACGATAAACTCCCCTGACAAGAACATCATCACTCTTGAAGACCCAGTCGAGTATCAGCTCCAGATGATCAGACAGGCACAGATCAATGTCAAGGCGGGACTTACCTTTGCCTCGGGCCTTCGGTCCATATTAAGACAGGACCCGGATGTGATAATGGTCGGAGAGATCAGGGACATGGAAACGGCCGAGATATCCATCCAGTCGGCGCTTACGGGGCATCTGGTCTTTTCAACGCTCCACACGAACGACGCTCCGGGAGCTCTGACCAGGCTGGTGGACATGGGGGTAGAGCCTTTCCTTGTTTCCTCTTCTGCTATCGGCATACTGGCGCAGAGGCTGGTACGGACCATCTGCCCGGACTGCAAAGAAAAGATCGCTCCCAGTCCCAAATTGCTCTCGGAACTCGGGCTTTCCAAGTCCGGCGCGGCCTTTTACAAAGGCAAAGGCTGCAAGAGCTGCAATAATACAGGTTACAAGAAACGCGTGGGGATCTATGAACTTCTGCTTATAGACGAAAAAATAAGAGAACTGATACTTCAAAAAGCTTCGGCGGACACCATCAGAAAAGCGGCCCAGGCGGCCGGCATGAAGTCCCTGAGGGAGGACGGACTCCGCAAAGTGCTTGACGGAAAGACCACTCTGGAAGAAGTCGCCAGAGTCACCAGAATAGATTAATGCCCCAATTCACCTACAAGGCGCTGGACAGCTCGGGAAAAAAGGTTAACGGCGCTTTTGAGGCCATAAGCTCCGATGCAGTGTTTGACAGGCTTTCTTCCTCAGGCCATACGGTCATATCAATATCGGAAAAAAAGGACGCTCTTAATCTCAAGGCGGTCGACGATTTTTTGATGGACCTTACAAAGGTCAAGATAGAAGAGCTGGTAATGTTCTCCCTGCAGTTGTCCAACATGCTGGGCGCCGGCATTTCACTTCCCATTGCCCTTACCACGATAGAAAAACAGACACAAAACCCCAAACTCAAAGCTGCAACAAAAAAGATCGCCGAGAACATAAATCAGGGAAAAACTTTGTCCGAATCCCTTGCCCAGCACAAAGGCATTTTTTCCAACCTTTTCATAAACATGATCGCGGCCGGGGAAGCAGGCGGCAACCTGGACGAAATACTTACCAGGATCTCGTCGTTCATAGAGCACGAAGCCGCGCTCAAACAAAAAATATCTTCGGCCATGATGTACCCTATGATACTGATGTTTGCCGGGATCCTTGTCGTAAGTTTTGTCGTAACGACCGTTATCCCGCCCTTTGTCAAGATCTTTGCCGATTCAGGAATGCCTCTGCCTCTTCCCACGCTTATGCTCTACAGCCTCAATCTCCTGATCAGGGCGTTCTGGCTGCCGGCAGCCGCTCTGCTGCTTGCTTTGTGGGTCGCCCTTAAATGGTGGAGCAAGACCCCTAAGGGAAAAATGATGATAGACTCGCTAAAATTGAGGCTCCCCCTCTGGGGTGACCTTTTAAGAAAAGTTGAGATCGCGCGTCTTACAAAAACACTCTCCGCGCTTTTATCCAGCGGCATACCTCTCATCCAGGCGCTTGAAGTAACGGAAAAAACTGTAGAGCTTGCTCCAATGGCTGAATCCATAAAGAACGTGGGAGGCTCCGTCGGCAAGGGCGAGAACATCAGTAAGCCGCTGGAATCAAGCCGGCAGTTCCCTCCAATGGTGGTACATATGGTAGCTGTCGGGGAAGAAACCGGCACTCTTGAAGTTATGCTCGGCAAGATAAGCGACTTTTATGATCTTTCCACTGAAATTACCATAAAAAAAGTGACCTCTTTGCTGGAACCGATCTTCCTTGTGGTCATCGGCGGCCTTGTCGGTCTTATCTTCGCGTCAATACTGCTGCCGATATTCGGAATGGTTAAAACGCTCCGCCGCTGATTTTGTTGATTTTTTGGACGATTGGGGTATAATAAAAATTTAAGGAGCCCAAATGGAGATAGACTCTATACTCAGGGAATGTATAGAAAAGGCGGCATCGGACCTTTTAATAATAGCTGACTCGCCCTTGATGATCAGACGCGGAGGAAAGCTATCCCCCCTCGAGGAAAGGCCTCTGTCCGCTGAAGAAAGCAAAAATCTCATCTATTCTCTTCTTACCAAAGACCAGCAAACCCGCTTTGAAAAAGAAAAGGAGCTTGACAGCTCCTATCATCTCCAGGGGGTTTCCCGCTTCAGGGTCAATGCGCACTATCAAAGAGGCAGCGTAGCGGCTTCGCTGCGCACCATCCCGGAACAGATCCCCTCTCTCGAAAGCCTTCGCCTGCCTGCCGCAGCCACTGATTTTATAAAAGAGCCTAGAGGTCTTGTGCTGGTTACAGGAGCTACCGGTTCAGGAAAAAGCACCACTCAGGCCGCGATGATAGATGTGATAAACCACAGCCGGAGCTGCCATATTATCACAATAGAGGACCCCATCGAGTTCATCCACAACAACGACAGGAGTGTCATAGAACAGAGGGAAGTCGGATTTGATACGGATTCGTTCACGAACGCTCTCAACCGGGTCCTTAGGCAGAACCCTGATGTCATCCTTATCGGGGAAATGAGGGAACTGGACACTATTTCTACCGCGGTCACGGCTGCAGAGACCGGACATCTTGTCATCTCAACCCTTCACACTAACGACGCGGTTCAGACCATAGACAGGATCGTCGATGTGTTCCCCCCCCACCAGCAGAACCAGATCAGGATCCAGCTCTCTATGACTCTCCAAGGGGTTATCTGTCAGCAGTTAATACCCAGATCCGACGGCATGGGGCTTGTCGTGGCCGCGGAAGTGCTAAAAGTGAACCCTGCTGTCAGGAACATCATACGCAAGGGCTCTACCCAGGAGATATACTCGATGATGGAGATAGGGGTAAAACAGGGCATGCAGACCATGGATATGGCATTGAGAGACCTTTACCGGGACGGGCTCATTAAATACGAGGATGCTATAGCAAGGGCGATAAACCAGGACAATTTGGAAAAAATGCTTGCAAAGCAATAGCTTGTGTTATATACTTCCAAAAAGGAATTTAAGAAAACGGAAGGGGGTGAGATAATGTTCAAAGGAAAAAAAGGTTTTACTCTTATAGAGCTTTTGATCGTAATGGCAGTGATCGCAGTTCTTATAGGTATAGCTATACCCAGTTTCAGGGGAATGCAGAACGAAGCCAAGAGAGCAAAAGCCCAGGGTGATCTCAGGGTCATCAAGCTGGCAATAGAGGCTTATAACGCCAAGCACAGCGCTTATCCGACGGCCTTGGCAACCCTAGAGTCAGAAGCAACCGTTATCCAAAAACTTCCGTCCGATCCGTTCGGAACTACTTACGGATACGCGGTTGACGCATCGCCGGCCAACTACTACGCGATTTGGTCAGTGGGTCCGGACAACACAACCACCGCCTGCACCATCAGCACGGCAGGGGTTGTTACGGTAGGAGGAGATACCCAGATAGGGACTACCAACGGTACGCCTCCAAACAGCAACTGGCAATAAGCCGGTTTTTTAGCTAAAATTGGGCCCCGCTTCTGCGGGGCCCTTTGTTTTTTTGATAATACAAGCGCTATCTGGTATAATCCATTTCATGAGAAGAACCTCCGGCTTTACCGTTATCGAACTGCTCATCGTGATAGCGATAATGTCGGTCCTTATAAGCATAGGAGTGGTCAATTTTGCTTCTCTGAACGCCGAGGCCCGGGATGCAAAAGCCAAAAGCGACCTCAGGGTCCTCAAGCTTGCGATAGAGAATTTCTCTTCTTCCCGCATGAGATATCCTTTAGCCCTTTACGAACTGGAAGACGGACCTGCGCTGAAAAAACTGCCTAAAGATCCTTTTTCTGAGAACGAAGATTACGGTTATTTTATCAGCCGAGGTTATTTCGCGGTCTGGTCTGTCGGTTTTAACGGAAAAAGCGGCGTTGTATCCATTAGCTATGGCGGGCTGGTTAGTGATACTGACGAGGATGATATAGGACTTACCAACGGGGCCTGTCCGAACAAGTTCTGGGAATGAAATTCTTTACAATATATAACGCCTTTGATATAATTCCGTAAAATGAGCACAAAAGGCTTTTCTTTGATGGAAATGATTTTGGTGCTGGCATTGGTGATCGCAGGATTCCTCCCGCTGATGCTGCTTTTTTCGAACGGGGTAGTGACAAGCTCCAATACCACAAAGGCATCCCAAGGCCTTTTTCTGGCGCAACAGACTATGGAACAGTTAAAAAATATCTCCTGGTCTAATATCATAAATTCCTCAGAAGCCGCCGGGACCATTAGCGGTTATCCGTCTTTTAGCAGAACCGTAGCCGTAACGGAACCTTATGTAAACCTGAAGAATGTTGTGGTCGAGGTTGCATGGCATACAGGCGCATTGTCTGATTCGGTAAGCCTGGAAACATATTTCGCGAACTATTGACAATGAACAAAAAAGGAACAACAATGATAGAGTTGATAATCGCGCTCTCAATAACAGTTCTGGTTATGGGGGTGCTTGTGTATTCCTACATCGCTGTTGTTGATGTGTTCAGAGGGGAAGTGGATACCAGCGGGATCGAGATCGAGTCTTCACGCGCAATGGAGATAATGTCAAAAGAAATGAGGGGACTTAATGAGATCCAGTCTGCCACAGGAACTTCCATAACGTTTTGGGGCAAAGACCTCAACACGAACGGGACAAAAGAAGCAAATGAGATAATCACCTACTCTTGGGATGGGACACCCAAAGGAGAACTGCTTAGGACAGTTTCCGGACAGCAGCATCCTATCGCACGCAACGTGAACGCTTTCGAGATCACTTATGACAGCGTTCTTCTGCCGTCCATAAAAAAAATAGACATTAAAGTGGTCACCGGCAGCGGGGATCAGCTCTCCACAAAAGAATCCACCGTAACACCGAGGAATTTATGAGAACTTTTTCGCGTAACAACAACGGCAGTCTTTTTCTGACATTCATCCTGCTGGTGGCCATTGCGGCGATCTTCATGTCGTTCTTTTATATACTGATCGGGAGGATACAAAACCTTCCGCTAGAAAAAAACCGCGTCAGGGCTTTCTATATTGCCGAAGCCGGCATTCAAAAAGCCATATGGAACCTTACCACCCCCACAGGTCTTGGAGGCCAGGGAAGCACCTGGAGAACAACCGGCATAACCGAGTCTTTTTCCGGAGGGCAGTACACCGTATCCGTGATCGACGGCGCTTCGGGTTCGGTGATCATTACATCCACGGGAGAGGCCGCCGGCCAGGCCAGGTCTCTTCAACAGAGGATGTCTTCTGTCGCGCTTCCGGTCGCATTTAACTACGCCATATACAATAACGGGAATTTTACTCTGGCGGGACTGGCCAAAGTTACCGGACCGATCTTTGCCGACGGCAATGTCAACATTCTGACCTTAAACCATCATCCCGTGGGAGGCGTGTATCTATCCCCGGGGCACACTCTTACGGTCAACGGAACACCAACCCCTCCGACAGAGATACTCGATCCGGCGCCCGGGCTCCCTTCGCTTGACACCTCTTATTATGACGAACAGATCGTAGAGGCCGGCAAAGTGCCCTCAGGCAACAAGAGCTACAAAGACTACAACCTCAACGGGGGAACACTATATGTTAATGGAGACCTTTCAATTAACGGCAATATTACCGGCGGAGGAGTTATTGCCGCAACCGGAAAGGTTAATATGCTGGGAGGGGCTAATGTCTCCCCGGACACAAAGATCATCAGCAACGGCAAAATGACAATAGGGAGTCTGTTTAAAACAACTAATTTCCAGGAGGATACCGTTCTATACTCAGCAACCAGCATATCTGATTACGGCAGCAACCGCATCAAAGGTTCTGTTATCGCCCCAAAGATCACTCTTATCGGCGATGATACGATCTACGGCATTTTGTATTCGTGGGATGTTGCAGTAACCGTTATAGGCGTGGCAAACATTTACGGGGCTGTTGTTAATCCTGCTACTTCTTTATATCTCGGCCTGATATCGATCGAATATGATCCCTCTTATCTGCCGGCTCCTCCGCCGGGACTGTCCAGCGGAGGCTTATCCGTTATCAAAGGTTCTTTTATGGAGCTTGACTGATATGGGCTTGTTAAGCAACAAGTCAAAAATCCTTATAGGCCTTGATATAAGCGGCGGCTATGTCCGCATGGCCCAGCTTAAGATCTCCGAAAAAGATACCCTTCTTGAGAACTACGCGGTGGTCGAAGTGCCCCAGGCCAAAGAGGGGCAGGACCGGATCTCCGTTCTTTCTTCCGCAATAAAAGAAGCCGCCGCCGGGTTTTCAAAAGACAAGAACAGAGAGGTCTTTGCCATGACCTCGGGGCCCGATGTCAGCATCAGAAGGGTCCTTTTGCCAAAACTCTCCGGCAAAGAGCTTGCAGAGGCCATCAAATGGGAGACCAAAACACATTTCCCGTTCCCTGTGGACAAGGTGGTCATCGACAAGTATGTGATGGGGCCTGCCCAAGACAAAGGCATTGATAAGCTTGACACCTGGTTAGTGGCCGCGCAAAAAGAACTTCTTGAAAAAAGCTGGGGCCTTACAGAAAAAGCCGGCCTTCCAATAAAAGGCATCTCGGTGCCGCCCTTTGCCGCCTGGAACCTTTTGAGGACAGAGGGACAGTTAAAGGACTCAACTGTGACGGTCTTTATCAACATGGGAGCAGAAATAACAGGGATCAGTTTTTTTGACGGACAAAAACTTGATTTTTACAGGGAACTGTCGATAGCCGGCAATAATATCACCAACGCCATGGTAGGCCTTTTTGTTTCCGACAACTGGCAGATGAACATCAATTACGAACAGGCGGAAAAGATAAAAAGGCAGTACGGCATTCCCAAAGAAGGCACCGAAGAAAAGACTTCTGACGGAGTGCCTTTGTCCAATATCCTCCAGATAATGAAGCCGGTGCTAAAGAGGTTGATGAACGACATCTTAAGGTCCTTTGACTATTACAAGGAACAGTACAACAAGACCAGGATAGACCGGGTCATAATATCGGGGGGCTCTTCCAAACTGCTTAACCTTGCGGAATACCTGTCCTCGGGCCTCGGAATTAAGGTCGAAACGCTGAATAAACTTGTCAGCATAAAAGTCTCGGATAGTATAGATGCGAAACAGCTGGAGCAGGACCTGTCCCATCTCACTACCTCCATAGGGCTGGCGCTGTCCCGGGCAAAGGAGATCAACCTTTACTCCAGAAAAAAAGAAGCCCTGTCCCTTTCGCTCCCGTTTGACCTTGAAAGGTTTATCCCGGCTTTGTCGCTGCCGTCCCCTTCCGCCAAAGTCCCTGCGATCATCGCCTCCGCCGTCCTTGCGGTGTTCATTGCGGCGGCTCTGTTTACCGGCTACAACCTGGACAAGACCATCAGTTTCTATTCAAAACAGCTCGAAGAAAAAAAGATCCTCCTGACCGACCTGAAACTGCTCTCGGAAAGACGGGCTATACTCTCAAAAATAGAAAAAGAACAAGCTCCTTTGAGGGGGATACTTACTGAACTCACCAACATACTGCCTCCTTCCGTAACGCTCAGCGGTGTTTCTTATGTGAACGCCTCAAAATACCTTGTAATATCAGGTTCGGCACCCTCGGTACAATCGATAGGAACTCTGCTTAAAAACATAGAAGGCTCTTCAATGTTCAGTAAAACTATACTGATAGAGGCAAAAAAAAGCCCCAGCGGGGCGGAAAGCCTGTTTAATATGACCTTTGCGGTGGACCTGTAAATGGGGACCGAGAGACCTTTCTGGCAAAAAGCGGCCGTGGCAGTCGTTGTTCTCTGTGCGCTTTTCTGGGGATATTATAACTTCTATTACAAAGCCAAGGCAAAAAAGATCTCCGACCTTAAACTGGCGCTTTTAACCACCGACCGGGAAATAGAGCTGATAAAACCGGCCGATATTCTTCAGAAGGGAAAACTACCCGTACATGAAATGATCGAAAAGCAGCTTGCCCAGATAAGCGAAAAGATACCCAATGAACTGGAGATCCCCTATCTTCTTCAGGGCTTTATTGCCAACAGCGCAAAAGGCCTTAACATTCATTACGACCTTATCCAGCCCATGGCCCCTGTCCAGGAGCAGAAATATAAAAGGGTACCGATCAAGGTCTCTTTTACCTGCGATTTTGACAGCCTCAATTCCTACATAATGAACATCGAAAACCTGCCCATAACCATAAGGACAGATACTCTTGACATAAGCAAAGCCCCCTCCCCTCCTATGCTGAACATTAAAATGGACCTTTCTGCTTTTGTTTCATCAGGAGGCCCGGCAAAAGCCGGGACCGATACCCTTAGCCCCTACAAGGTGCATTTGACCGACCCCTTCTTTGCCGGAGGCATAAAGGCCCCTTCCGTTAAAAAGAGGACCGTGTCAGCATCCAGAAAACAGCCGGCAAAAAGAGCCCCAAAGCTCCCTGTATTTGCCGGAGTATTTGACGCCGGCTCTCTAAAAGCCTTTGTCGACGGGGAACTCGTTGGCGTGGGAGGCTCCGTAAAAGGTTATGAGGTCCAAAGCATTGAGCCCAAAAAAGTCATTGTAAAGAAATCCGGAAAGATATATACTTTGTTTTTAGGGAGGTAACTGCTAAGTGGCAAACAAGCTCCTGTCCGGGTACCTGGCAGCCGTTATGCTAGTTGCTCTCGGCATATTTACTCCCTCCGTCTGTCAGGAACCTGTGGCGCAGCCGCTTCTTCCGATAAACGGGACAAAGCTCTCCCTTAACCTCAAGGATGCCCCGATCAGCTCGGTGCTTTCGGCCCTGGGACAGGAGGCCGGGCTCAATATAGTCACTGGAAAAAATATAACGGGCAAGGTCACGATCTCCTTAAAGGATGTGACCGCCTCCGAAGCCCTCTTTTCCATAATAAAAGCTTCCGGGCTCATTGCAAAAAAAGAAGGCGACATCATCAGGATAAATGCTCCCTATGAGCCTTCCTTGGGAGATGTAATAGCCAAAGAAAAGGGAGTGATAACCAAGACCTTTGTATCTAATTTTCTTTCGGCTGACGATGTAAGGGAAACGCTCAACAAACTCGGATATGAAGACACAAAGGTTATCTCCACCAAAGGCTCCAACATCATTGTCGTGGAAAGTTCAGCAAAGAATATAGCCAAGGTCTCGGGCATCATAAAGAAGCTGACGGCCACTCCTAACCAGGTGCTGGTAGAATCCCGCATAATGGAGATAACAGCCGGCAACGCGGCCACTCCTTCCACTCTGGGAATAAAAGGAAAATACACCGGCTCCACTTATACCGTCCAAACCGAAGGCACCGCCAACCCTGCCGCAGTCGGGGTCCCCGGGTTTTACGCGCATGTGGTCAGGGGAAATGCCGAGGCCTACCTGCAGGCACTAGAGAACAAAGAAGGCTTTAACATGCTGGCCAATCCCAAGGTGATAGCGGTCAACGAAAAGCCCGCCAGCATAATAAGCGGATCAAAGCTGGGATATAAGACCTCGATAACCACACAGACCGGCACCATCCAGAACGTCGATTACCTTGAGGTGGGAACCAAACTGGAGTTTACCCCCTACATTTCAAGCGACGGCTCAATAAAGATGGAGATCCATCCCGAGGTAAGCGAGGGCTCTATCACCACCGACGGCCTTCCGCAAAAGAACACGACCGAGGCCACAACTACCGTGATAGTTAGGGATGGGGAAACTATTATAATCGGCGGGCTTATCAAAAACAAGAGCAAAGAAACTTCCAGCGGGGTCCCCATTTTAATGGACATCCCCTTTATAGGGAACTTCTTCAAGAAGAAAGAACTTCTTTGGGAAAAGAAAGAGATCATCGCCATGCTGACGCCTCACCTCATAACCCCGAAAAAGATGAAAGAAATGGGGGCCGAGGTCGAGCGCATGTCGCGCCAGCAGACCGAAGCCAGGACTGGCGAGGAACCGGATGTCTGGTGGTGGCTTAAGTAATTCCTTCTAGAGCGAGTATTCTATCAGCGAGCTGGTATAGGGGTCTTTGGGACAATTGAGCAGATCTGCAGTTCTTCCTTCTTCTATCAGTTTTCCGCTCTTCATGACGGCTATCCTTGTGCAGAAGTCCTTTGCAAGGGCAATATCATGAGTGATGAACAGGTATGTCAGGCTGTTCTTTTTCTTAAGGTCCAGCAGCAGATCTATCACGGTCTTCTGCACTTCAAGATCAAGAGATGATACCGGCTCGTCCAGAACCAGCAGACGGGGCTCTGTCAGCAGTGCTCTGGCTATGCAGGCCCTCTGGCACTGGCCGCCGGAAAGCTCATGCGGATATCTGTGATACAACCCTGTGTCAAGCCCTACCTCCGTCAGTTTATTTGCGACCGCCCGTCTATGGGATGCAGAGGATGCTTTGTTGTGAATAATTAGGGCTTCCATAAGGGAGTCCCCTATCTTTATCCTCGGGTCAAGGCTGGAGACAGGCTCCTGAAAGATCATCTGTATATTATCCCTGAAACGCCTTATATCCCTTGCCCCTTCAAAAAGAACTTCGCCTTTGTCAACTTCAATGAGGCGGCAGGCTGCTCTTGCAAGGGTGGTTTTCCCGCTCCCCGACTCCCCTATTATCCCCAGGACTTCACCTTCTTCAACCTTAAGGCTGATGCCATCAAGGGCTCTGCTGCCTTTAAATTCCTTTGTTATATTCCTTAGTTCAAGCATTTCCCGTCCTTCATTTCGTAAATGCGGCTGCAATGCCTGGCAAGCAGAGGCCTGTTATGGGAGATCAAAAGAACGGACAAACCTTCTTTTGTCCTTAATTCTTCCAGCAGCAGCATAATATGGCGCTGGCTAATAACATCCAGCGCGCTGGTTATCTCGTCGGCTATCAGATAGCGCGCGCCGCAAAGCACTGCCATGGCTATCATCACTCTTTGCCTCATTCCTCCGGAAAGCTCGTGGGCATAGCTTGCGTACCTCTTTGCCGGATCATTTATCTTTACCTTTGCCAGCGCCTCAACCGCCCTTTCTTTTGCCTCTTTTCTTCCCATGGAAAAATGATGCCTGAGGCATTCGGAAAGCTGGTCCCCGATGGTCAAGACCGGATTAAGAGTTGTGAACGGGTCCTGAAAGACCATCGAGATGCTTTTTCCCCTAAGCTGCCTGATCTCCTCTTTTGGAAGGCCAAGCAGTTGCCTGCCGTCCAGTTTTATGCTTCCCTTTACTATCTTTCCGGGAGGCTCTATAAGCTGCATAAGGGAAAGACCCAGAGTACTTTTGCCGCAGCCCGAGGCTCCCGATAGGCCGACCATCTGCCCTTTTCCTAAAGAAAGGCTGGCCCCGTCTAGGGCTTTTACTGTCTCATTGTCGGAATAATAGTAAGTTGCAAGTCCTCTTATTTCCAGCATCCCTTAGTTTTCCTTGGGGTCCGAGGCCCCTCTTATCCCTTCTCCGACAAAATAGATCGACAATACTGTCATAAAGATGAAGAGACCCGGCACCAGCGCCATCCATGGTGCAAGGCGCAGGTAGGCCTGCGAATCCTGGAGCATGTTGCCCCAGGAAGCATACGGCGGCTGGACCCCCATCCCGAGAAAGCTCAGGGCTGATTCGGTAAGGATGGCCCCCGCCATGCCCAGAGTTGCCGCCACAGTAACCGGAGCAAATGAGTTCGGAAGAATATGTTTGAAGATGATCCTTATGTCGGATGAGCCAAGACAGCGCAGGGCCTCCACAAAAGGCCTTTCCTTGACCGAAAGGAACTCGCCCCTTACCAGCCTTGCCACACCCATCCAGGATGTAAGTCCTATTACTATCATTACATTATAGATATTAGGCGAGAGAACGGCCTGAACGGCAAGGATGAGAAAGATGGAAGGAAAAGCCAGCATCACATCCACAGATCTCATTATCACAGAATCCGCCGCCCCTCCGTAATAGCCCGCCAATGCGCCCAGCAGGGACCCGATAAGGACAGAGATCGATACCGCGACAAATCCAATGGTAAGTGAAACCCTGGCGCCGAACAGGATACGGCTAAATATGTCCCTTCCGTAATCATCCGTACCCAGCAAATGCGCGGCGGATGGCGCCTCCAGCGCCGTATTTCCGAGTTCGTTTGGATCATAAGGGGACAGCGCCGGGGCAAAAGCAGCCGCCAGGGCCATGAACAAAAGTATGGCGGCGCCAAACAGGGCCAGTTTATTTTTTTTGAACTTTTTCATATCTTATCCTTGGATCAGCCAGGGCATAGCAGACATCCGCCAAAAGATTTCCTATCACTATCAAAAAAGCCGAGAACATGACAACCCCCATAATCACGGGGTAATTGCGCGAAAAGACAGCGGCCACACCAAGCCGGCCCATCCCCGGCCAGGCAAAGATGGTTTCAACTATAAAAGCCCCCCCAAAGAGTTCCGGCAGGCTTAGTCCTATCAAAGTTATCAGAGGAAGCAGAGCGTTCCTGAGGGCATGTTTAAATATAACTGTCCTTTCAAAAAGCCCTCTTGCCCTTGCAGCTTTTATATAGTTTTGTGAAAGAGCCTCCAGCATGCTGGAGCGCACATACCTGGTTATCCCGGCAAGAGCGACGATCACCATTGTTGCAACAGGAAGCGCCATGTGCAAGGCAACATCTATGGCGCTTTTTAAAAATGAAGGGGTTTGAAGCGAGGGATCATACATTCCTCCCGCCGGAAGCAGGTTGAGTTTGACCGAAAAAAGCAGCATCAGCATCAGCGCCAGCCAAAAGGACGGGATAGACATTCCAGCAAAAGAAATAACGGTCACAAGGTTATCGAACCAGCCCTTCTTCTTCGCCGCGGAAAGGACCCCCAGAGGCACGGCTATTAAAAGCGTTACCGCAAAAGAAGTCCCCATGAGCAGAAGAGTCGCCGGCAGTCTCTCGGCTATCACCGCCGACACAGGCCTGTTGAGCATGTATGCCGTGCCAAAGTCAAATCTTATCGCGTGCCAGAGCCAGTAAAAATACTGCACTATCAAAGGCCTGTCCAGTCCCCAGTTCTGTCTAAGCCGCAGGAGTTCCTCGGGCTTGACAGAAGGATCCGTCAGCATCGCGGTAGGATCTCCCGGAGCAAGGTGCATTATCAAAAAAGAGACCAGCGAAACACCCAGCAAAAGAGGGATGAGGCTGATCAGGCGCTTGACAATATATCTTCTCATTTGGTGACGAACACCTTCTCTATGTTAAGGAACAATCCCGCCGGCCCGGGTTTTGAAAGCCCTCCCACTCTTTCTGATACCGCAACAACGGCCTTAGGGTACCAAAGAAAGAGATACGGCTGGTCCTCGGCTATTATCTTCTGCAATTGAGAGTAGATCTTTTTGCGGCTTTCCCTGTCCATGGTGGTGCGGCCTTTTTCCAGAAGGCGGTCAATTTTCGGATTCTTGTATTTCACAAAGTTGAGCCCCGACGGGTACTGCGATGAGTGCCAGATGCTGTACTGGTCCGGATCTATTCCGAGCGACCAGCCTATTATGACGGCGTCAAAATCCTTGGGATCCTTGTTTGCGTTGAGTATCCTCAACATCGCGCTCCACTCCATAACGCGGATGTTCACCTTTACACCTATCTTTTTGTACTGCCATTGGAGGATGACGGCCGCTTTTTCTCTTTCCTTGTTGCCCTGGTTGACCAGGATGGTGAACTCCAGCGGTTTTGAGCCTTTTTTTCTTATCCCGTCCGGGCCCTTTTTCCAGCCGGCCCCATCCAAAAGAATTTCCGCTATTTTTCTGTTAAGGGGATACTTTTCCACACTGCTTTCGTACGCCCAGGAGACCGGAGAGGACGGGCTGTAGGCGGCAGCGCCGGCGCCCAGAAAGATCAGGTTTATCAACTGCTGTTTATCTGTTGCATAAGCCAGCGCCTGCCTCACCCTCTTGTCAGAAAAGATCGGGTTGGCAAGATTGAATCCCAGGTATGTGTAGGTTAGAGCCTCATACTCATAGACCTTTACCCTCTTCAGTCGCTTTATCCTGCCCACCTCTCTGGGCGGCACATCGCTTTCATCTATCTGTCCCGACTCAAGAGCTATCAGCCTGGAATTTTCGTCCGGGATCATCCTGTAGATAATGGAAGAAAGGAGCGGAGCCCCCAGATGGTATTTCTCGTTCCTGACAAGAGTGGCGTGGTCGGAGGCCTTCCATTCCTTGAACTTGAAAGGCCCGGTGCCGACCGGCTTCTGGTTAAAGGACGAAGTGTTAAGGTCCTTTCCCTTTAACAGATGTGCCGGCAGTATTGACATCCCGGAGGATGCGAGAAAAGGGGCAAAGGGTCTTGGAAGGACCGCCTGTACAGTATAAGCGTCTATCACTTTGAACCTTATCGGTCTACCTTCAATTATATAATCGCTTCTTCTGACAGAATTCACTTTGGGATCAAGAATGGAATCAAAAGTGAACTTTACATCGCGCGCGGTAAAGGAAGCCCCGTCGTGCCATTTAACGCCCCTCCTCAGAAAAAAGGTAAAGACCTTTCCGTCCTTTGAAACCGTCCATCTTTCTGCCAGGTCCGGCACGATCTCGAGTTTTTCATTGATCTTTGTAAGCCCGTTAAAGATCGGCCCCTCAACCGAGGAAGAGGCCGAGTCCGCCGACAGTATCGGATTAAGTATCGAGATCTCGCCTCCGAGGGCAAAGACAAGATCGCCTTCGAGATCTGCGGTCCTTCCGCAGACTGCGGCGGACAGTAGTATGATCGTGAGCCAGATCGTTAAGATATTCTTCACTTTTACGCTCACATATTCGTCAATTCAAGCACTTTGCCTATCCCGCTCCTCTTATAGCCGGTTATCGTGTATCTCCCGGTTGCATCATCATATGTGTACATGATCTTGCCGGCGCTGTCTCCTTCCGAATAAGTCTTGCCCGTAAAAGGGTTCTTGGGAAGAGAAGCCATGTATTCTCCCGCGGCAAGATAGTTATCGTAAAGATTTTTAAGTGTTATGTCCTTTGCTATGGGATAAGTCTCGTTCTCCATGTTGTAGGATTCTACCCCGTATTGTACCGACCTCATCACCGATCTTACCGCCGCTTCTTTTGCCTTGTCCTGAACTCCCATGAACGAAGGGACCAGAAATGCCGCCAGAATTCCTATGATGCCTATCACTATGAGGATCTCGATCAGTGTAAATCCGCTGCTGCCATTCTTCAATCTTCTCACCTCCTTTATTGAAGGGACCCGAGTATCTTGGTTATGGGAGAAAGCACCGAAAGCGCGATAAAGGCCACCGCCGCTCCCGAAGCTATCGTGGCCGCCGGCTCCACAAAAGAAACAGCCCTTTTAATCAGTTCGTACGCTTCGTCTTCGAGGGCTTTACTGGAGCCTTTCATCATGTCCTCTGTTCTGCCGCTCTCCTGCCCCAGTCTTGCTGCAAAGACCAGTTCCTCATCAAAGTTATTATCGGTCTCAAATGCGCCGGCAAGGCTTTGCCCCTGCCTGACATTGTCAAGAACACCTTCGACGCTTTTTCTAAAGGCCGGGCTGCTCAAGGCTTTTGAGGTGTTGCTTAGGGCTTCGCAAAGAGGCAGTCCGGAGCTCAGCATATAGTACAGCATTCCGGCTATCCTGGAGCAGTTGAGCTTTTTTATTGTTTTTCCCATCAGCGGGACGCGCAGCCTGCAGGCCTCTAACGCGGGACCGAACTTTTTGGATGTTGAAAAATAGACGGCAAGCACAGCTGCAGCCGCCAGAAAGGTCAAAAGATAAGGGAGCAGTTTTACAAAGGAATACAGCACAACGACTTGTGCCGGCGGCTCTATCCCCATCTGGATAGAAAATCCTATCATCTGCGGGAACACATTAAAAAGAAAAAAGACAAGACAGGCGATAGAGGCCGTCATCACCGCCGCCGGATAGGCAAGAGAAGCTCTGATCTTTTTGCGTATCTCCGCCGTCTTTTCAAGATATTCCGCCGCAATAACCAGCCCCTGTTGAGTGCTGCCGCCGGCTTCGCAGGCGCCTATTATGGAAACCGCCTCCAGGTTGAAATACGGCTCCATAGAAGAAGCCAGCGTTGCTCCGCAGCTAACAGCCTTTTCCACATCCCCTCTAACCTTGGCCGCCTTAAGCGCCTTGACCAGCGGCACGCCGTAAGACAGCAAATGCGCCAGCCTTTTTATAACCGCGACCTGCTCTTTATTTGACAGCTTTTTCATAGAATTTTTACTGCCTGCTTTCCTATCCCAAAGAATTCTATTGCTGTCTCCGCTGTCTTTGCCTCCACCTCTTCTTTATTTATCTTTTTTACTTCCGCTATCATTTCCGCCACATACCTGACATATGCAGGTTCATTCCTCTGTCCGCGGAACTTTTGAGGGGCAAGATAAGGGCAGTCCGTCTCTATCATCATCCTTTCAAGCGGAACGGTCTTTACGACCTCTCTCATGCTATGCGCGTTCTTAAAGGTTATTACTCCAGTAAAAGAGATGTAATAACCCAGATCAAGGACCTTTTTTGCGTAGGCGCTGTCCTGCGAAAAGCAGTGAAACACCGCCTTTTGCCCTTTTGCCTCGCTGTTTAAGACCTCCAGCATTTTATCAGGAGCGCTGCGGCCGTGAAGGACCAGGGGAAGGCCGCTGTCCCTGGAAATCTCTATCTGCTTGACAAAGGCCTTTGTCTGCACTGCTTCGGGGACCTCATTGTTATAAAAATCCAGTCCTGTCTCTCCTACCGCCAGTGTTTTCTTGTTCTTAAGAAGAGCTGATAATTCGCTCAGAGAGCTTTCGTCCAGCTCCCCGGCATTATGGGGATGGATGCCCGCGCAGGCAAAAATGTTGGGATACCGCCCGGCAAGTTCCAGGCTTTTTTTTGAAGACTCTAGGTCAAACGCGGCGTTTATTATATACTCGACTCCGGCTTCCTTGGCCCTTTTAAGAACTTCCTCAAGGTCGCCGAACTGGCTCATGGTAAGGTGGGCGTGAGTGTCTATCAGCATTTTATTTTGCAAGCCGGGGGAACAGTGGGGACCCTTTTTGGACCTTGATATCTGCGTCTTTTTCTCTGCAACTGCCGCCTGCCCAGTCAAGTCCCATTTGCTGCCTCATCCGGACCGAAGTTTCGGGCATAAAAGGCTCTATCAGTATGGAGACCACCCTGAGGGACTCAAAAAGGTTGGCCATAACAGCGGCAAGTTCCTGCGTTTTACCCTGTTTGGCCAGCGACCAGGGTGCTTTCTGTTCTATGTAGCTGTTGGCAAAACTTATCAGCCCCCAAACTCCGGCAAGGGCCTCGGAAGGAAGGATTTCATCCATGGCCTGCTCATACTTTTTGGGAGTATCTATTATCAATTCTAAAAAAACGGCATCCTGGCTTGAGGCAGTAAGCTTTTGAGCTTTGGGGACCGTGCCGCCAAAGTATTTGTCTATCATCGTCAGGGTCCTGCTGAGCAGGTTCCCGAGGTCGTTGGCAAGGTCGCTGTTATACCTTGATATCAGCGCCTGGCGCGAAAAATCCCCGTCCGAGCCAAAAGGCACCTCCCTCATCAGGAAATACCTTACCACATCAAGCCCGAACTCTTCGGAAAGCACAACAGGGTCTACCGCATTACCCACCGACTTGCTCATCTTTTGCCCTTCTACCGTCCACCAGCCGTGGCCAAAAACTATGCCCGGAAGAGGAAGGTCAAGGGCCATCAGTATAGCCGGCCAGATCACCGCGTGGAACCTGACTATCTCCTTGCCCATAAGGTGGACATCGGCCGGCCACCACTTTGAGAATTCTTCCATGTCCTGCGGATATCCGATGGCAGAAATGTAGTTGACAAGAGCATCGAACCAGACATAGATGACATGACCGGGATCGAACGGGACCTGTATGCCCCAGGAAAAATTGGTCCTGCTCACATTTAGGTCCTTTAGCCCGCTCTGGATAAAATTCACGACCTCGTTCCTTCTTGAAGCCGGCCTGATAAAGTCTGGATGGGAATTGATATATGAAAGAAGCCTGTCCTGATACCTGGACAGGGCAAAAAAGTAGGCCTCTTCCTCTATCTTTTCCACAGGTCTTCCGCAATCGGGGCAGACCTTTTTGTCCTGCAGTTGGAATTCGGTCCAGTAGGCTTCGCAGGGCCTGCAGTACCAGCCCTGATAGGTGCCTTTATAGATATCACCTTTTTCATAGAGTTTCTGGAATATGCTTTGGACAGCTTTCTCGTGCTTCCTATCTGTAGTCCTTATGAACAAATCGTACGATATGTCCAGTTTTCCCCAGGCTTCTTTGAACTTTTGAACCATTGAGTCTACATGCTCCTTGGAAGATGTCCCCGCCTCATCTGCAGCTCTAGCAATTTTCATGCCATGCTCATCAGTCCCCGTTAAAAACTTCACATCAAGCCCTTTGAGCCTGTTCCATCTTGCAAGAACATCACATGCGATCTGGGTATAACCGTGCCCTATGTGAGGCACATCGTTCACATAATATATCGGACTGGTAATATAATATTTTGGGCTCATTTTATTGAATTATAGCATCTTGAGGCAAGTTCCGAACATAAAAGAGGACCGAGGAAAAGCAGGACTGTTGAAAAAACCAACACTTCGTCAGTTACGGGGTGGTCCTTTGATAAAAACCGATATTACAGTTCTTTCCGCCAGGAACAATACCTCCAACATTAGGCGGCCATAAAACCATGAACTGAATATGGAGATATTCGGTCCTATGGCACTGTGCTCCGCTTGGAGAAACATATACAAGACCTGTCTGGCTTCTGTTCACTATTGATGTCCCGTTGGCATTATCTCCGGCAATGATATTCCTATCCGAGTTATAGTACAGCTTTCCGTTATCCGGAACCAAGATTTCCGGACTTGACAGGATACTATCAAAACCCGGCTCCGCCTCGGGCACCGATGTTCCCGAAGTTCCTGTCAAAAAACTTTTTGTCTGCTGCGGGGTCGCGCTTGTAGATATGATAGGCACGGTATTGTATGAGATCGGGTTCCCGCCTTCTTTATAGATCCATTGTTTTCTTGCTATACCATTCATATCATTGGCCCATGCAAACCATCTCATGGTTGATGTCCTGGGATCAAGGATCCTTCCCTCGATCGGTCCCGGGACCTGTCTCAATATGTCTTTATCGCTATATACATAAACACTCCACTGCAGGTTCGGCTGGTCATAATAAGGGGCCTGTAAAGTCAGTCCGGTCTGGTAAAACCTTGAGGCTCCGTCACCGGTAAGATAGTTGCCGGGGGCTTCACTTCCGGCAATAGGATTAATACTATCGCCTTTTATCCAGATCGAAGGAAAAGGGCTGGTCGTCCGCCCTGGAGTCAGCAAAAATCCTGCCACATGGTTCAATACCGCCATTTTCTTGTCCGTGACATCTGCTTTTGTCACGCTAGGGCTCCCGTTCAGGTTATAAGCAACAACGGTCTGGGGCCTGTCAGCAGGCGACACATTCTCAAGCCCCAAATGAAAGAGCAGAGGCGTTGATTCAAATGTGGAAAATTTCCACCCGGGATCAGTATAACCCAGGCTGAATACGGGATAACCTATAGGAATATCCCCGGTCCCGGTGGAATCGGATATCGTAAAAGGCGCGCTTTCCGAGACAGCTGTATTTCCTGCCGTATTCTTTGCAATGATCTTTATCCTAACGGCGCTGGAATCCATCTGGGGAGTTGTCCATTCATAATTCCCCGTGTTGGAGATACCGGCAGCGATCGGCAGATAGACAGAACCTTCGCTCCGTGAATAATAAATTGAAATGCCGTCACCCCGCACAGGAAAACCTTCCGAAGACGCGTTCCAGGTTATCAGATGCTGTTCGCCGCACTTCCATCTTTCCCCCCCGAGAGGAGAAGAGAGCTCTATTTCCGGAAAATAGATCCGGTCAAGATACTTGGCAGTATCCGACATCGCAGAAAACATTCCGGCTTTGCTGCTCTCGCTTGACTCGATGAACCAGTTCGTCTCTCCCAGCCCGGATTTATCTATATTGAACCAGTTGTACGATTTGACCGCAGGGTACTGCGTCTTCATTTTGGCAAACGCGTCGATTATCCATGGCCCTTTCTTATCCCAGGTGGCCCAGTCATAGACCTCGGAACAGGCAAACTCGGCTATCATTACGGGTTTTCCAGGATGGGAAGATGTCAGCAGATCATAAGGCTGCCGAAAAAGCGCATCAAACGAGTTCCATCCCCAAGGCCTTGTACCTCCCCAGTTATAGTTATCTATAGCTATCCAGTCTACATAGTCGTCCCCCGGATAGTAATTGTCCGCATTATTCCAGGGCTCATCGGGAACGCTGCCCCCATACACGCACCAGACCCATGTGACATTGTCAGCTCCGGCGCTGGAAAAGATATCATGAACATGTCTCCACGCCGCGATATACTTTAGAGTTGACTCCAAACCTCCCCCATTCTGTTCTCCGCTCCACGGATACCAGTTGCCGTTCATCTCATGAGCAAACCTGAGAAATACCGGTTTATTGAAAGCTTTAATGGACTGCGCCCAGCTTGTGATATACGGATCAAAGTCGCCGTTAATGATATTCTGGAGGCTGTAGACCGGGTCACTTGCTAAATACTTCCAGGGTTCCCAGGTTATATGTGGGATACTGTCTCTATCGATCAGGGCATTACACTCCGCCGTCATAAATCCGTTGGCAGAGCTTCCCCAGGATTGGAACCACATCACCGAACCCAGATGACGGCCCATATTCGTCTCGTAAGACGGGAGATAGCTCAGGACCAGCGGGGGTTTTGAAGAATTGGCCGGCTCATAATCCACGAACGCACCAATATAACAGCCATCGATGTCTGCTCCGATCGTTCCATAAAGGTCCGTTGCACTGCACAATGACACTGCAGATAAGAGAATGATGCTTGCAGCCAGTATTTTTGCTTTCATATGCACGACCATATATCGTTCGGGAACATGTGCGATTTCAGGCCCGTCTTCTTCTCACCGTCAATCGACGGGGAAAAGTATCCTTATGTGGGAAACATTCTTGAGGGCGGAGTTTGCCCATTTTGGAAGGGGTTTGCTCATGTCGCTGTCCAGCCAGAGCCTTGGCATTGGCTCCCAGCTATTCTTTCCGGCATACTTTACCTGCACTATGAACCTCTCCAGCAGGTCCTGAGCAATGGTATCCGAATCGATATTCAGGGGTCTGTACACCGGCCTAAGATAAGAAGAGAACAGCGGCATCAGTCCTTCCAGAGGTTTTCCTTTTATCGAAGTAGGACCTACTACCATCCACTGGGTCAGCAGCCTGGCATTTCCCATTTCGGGGCTCATGCCGTGATCCGAAGGGATTATCTGAAAACCTCCGACCTTTCCCTTGGGGGAAGTAGAAATATCTATAACCCCGGTATGATTGGCCCTTATCCTTCCGGTCGAAGAGTACAGCCCTCCCCCGAACCTTCCTATCCCCTGAACCGGCTTGAGGACTTCGGCTATTACAATATCCTGGGACCCTGTGTAGTCCACGCTGACTGCTCCGCCAAACCTGTTCTCAAAGATTATTTCCCTCGGATACTTAAGCGGCCTTTCTACCGGAATTATTATCCTGTCGCCAAGCTGCGGGACATAGCCTTCTTCAACTTCACTTTCTGTACTTCCGGCACGGGCAAATAACACCCTGTTGCCCACCATCGGAGAATAGCTGCCGCCAAATATCGAAGTTCCTCCCTGGATAGCGGTATATAGAGAGGAATTTGGGCTTACATACGAGTTGTAATTGCCGGGAAGGTCAAGCGCCTCTTTTGGGACTATTGAAAAAATGATCCCTCTGCCTTCCCTCGTGTTGGTCCCGGTCTTGATGTGTATGGCATTGACCGCGGTGGCCGCCACTCTTCCCGTCTTTGCCCATTTGCTGGCGGTATATCCCCTGCTATTTGTCCTTGCACAAGGATAGAGGACCCTTCCGACCGCCTCTTTTGACACCCCTCCGTCATGGCTGACGCTTATCAGCCCGTCCCTTGAATTTTCTATCTCTATCCTCAACAGTTCTACGCTGCGGCCCTCGTCCATGGCAAAACAATTCATCCCCATTAAAAAAAACAATAAGATCCCTATACCAAATCTTTTAACATTGGACATTGGAAATTGGAAATTGGAAATTGGAAATTGGAAATTTGCCATTAGAAATACATCTTTCCCGCCGCTATCAGCCCCGCCAGGGCCAGCAGCCACATGTACACTATCGTCTTTTTAAGTATATCCTGCACATTTATGTTAAGGTTGTTAGCTATCCAGACATTGTGGGTATTGGTGGGATCGCAGACCCCCTGCAGCTGGCCCACCGACATGAGCGCGGCCATTATTGCCGCCGGTGACAGCACTTTGGATGAGAGCAGAAGACCAATGAGCCCGGCCCCCATTCCCCAGATGTTGAGCGGGCCCCTGTAAAGGGCCAGCGGGGCCAGAGAGGCAAAAAAGATCACATACGGGACCGGACTGGACGGAACTACATTTAGGAGCAGAGGAGAAACGGCTCCTGTAACCAGGGGATGCGTAACGGCATTTAGGACCATCCCTATCCCCATGATAAGCGCTATCGCCGGGCCGACCAGCCCCACCCCTTCGAGGATAGAGCGGCTCAGCAGCTTGATACTGTCTTTTCTAAGCGTGGCAAAAAAGCCCCACACAAGGCCGAGAGCTATCGCAGCGATAATGGGAAAATCAAAGGCGCGGACCGGTTTAAAGATGAGGTTATATATAGCAAAGCAAAGTATAAGGACTATCGGCACTACCGGCGTAAGAACGGCAAAAACCGAGATCTTTGGGGAAAATTCCTGCCCTTTGACCAGCTTTAAGGAGGTTTTTAGCATGTCCGCAACAAAGGCCAGAACAAAAACAAAAGCGAAAAACAAAGCGGCATACTTTGCCCAGTCCGTCATCAGGGCGGACTTTACAACCCTCAGGGCAGCCTGGAGCTGTCCGCCAACAAAAAGCAGGTAGATCAAGGCGCAAAGGACCGCGGCTGCGGTAAGATACAGAATGGTTTTTTTTGCTTCAAATCTGACACCGACCTCTTTAAGAAGAAAGATCAGCAGGATCGCAAAAAAACCTGCGGCAAGCACAACGGCAAACCCCATTATCTGCGGCTGGGAAAGACCCAGAACGCTGATATAAAGCTGCCAGTTGGCAAGATTGAAAAGACCCCCAAAGCTGAGCCCCAGAAGGAACAGGCTGCCGGCGGTTATCGGCGCCACTCCTATCGAGAGCAGGATAGGAAATACTATGGACGCTACCATGATGACGGAGCCCAGGCCTCCAAGCACGGTAAAAAGCAGCGCCACTGCCAGCGACATTACAAGACAGACGCGGAAAGGATTGTCGCCCGCCAGTTCGGCCACCTTTTTTATCAGGTCAGCGGCTATCCCCGAGTTGGCCACGAACTGCGACAGCATAGAGCCGAATAGCACGGTAATTATGGCGGCATTAAGCCTCATAGCCCCGTCCGAAATAATATAGGAAGCGATATCTTTTGTCGGCACGCCTGCAAAAAAGCCGATTAGGACGGCCATGACGGGAAGGGCAATAAGAGCGGGAAGCCTGTTAAGGTACATCAGGGCCGCAAAAAATACAAAGATCAAAAGAAGGGCAAAAGCAACGAACATGATAATGGATTATAGCATGTAAGGCTTGATCATTAAAACAACTTTTCCTCTATTTGGCGCCGCTCTCCAACTGCGTTACCGCATTCATTATTATGGCAGCCAGATCTTCGGTTATAACTATTCTTTCTTTCGACAAAGCTTTAAGAACTGCTATGGCCTCTTTTCCTCCGATCTTTACAATAGAGGCAATGGCTCTGGTCTTATAAAAGTCTGCCCCGGTCCTAATGCTCTCAACAAAGGCCGGCAAAGCACCATTTCCCATAGCTGTAAGAATCGCGCTTGCCTGTTCACTGAGGTAATAATTATCGGATGTAAAGGCAGCCTTCAGTTCAGGAATAAATGCCTCTGCGTCCGCCCCGGATATTCTCAGCGCCTCAAGCGCCCTGTACCGGATCTGCCAGTTTGGATCATTAAGTCTCTTTCTCAGGTCCTGCGTCTTTTCCTTTCCCGGCAGGACTCCTTTTTCAAGCCCCTCATCTTCCGCTCCGTTTTGCTCAATGTATTTCAACGCTTTGGCCGCCTCTTCCCTGTATAACTGGTAAGGGCTGTTCAGCATTTCCGTTAACACAGGGATGTCTTTATTGCACCAGAAGATCTGATCCGGAAGGGGAATAATTATTGACGGAGCATTGCTCCAGTCAAATTCCGCGCGTACCGAACTGGGCATTTTTATCCGGCCGCTTTGGATCAAAAGTTTTACCGCTAGAGATTGTTTTGACAACTGCACCTGTCGAAATGCAACTATAAGGTCCTCGGCCGAACAGGAAGCGTAAGTCCTGCCGTGTGCGCCTTGAGGCACTCCTGTTTGCCGGACAAACGGCCGCACAAGCGCCTGCACCAGAACCAAAACATTTTTTGGGTCCGTATTATTCAAAACAGAAAGGGCCTCAGCACTTTCCGAGGACCCCAAGATCAGCGCGCTTTCATCCTGAAATTCCCATGATCTTGCATAAGATCCGAGCCCTGCATCAGTTAAACCCAAAGGAACTCCCTGACGTGTTTTATATATCAACATCATTATGTCCGAATTCGCTTTGCTTATTCCTGAATCTGCCAAAAGCTTTTGGAATTCCTCATCTGTTTTAGAAAGGCTAATAAAGTCAAAACTGTTCTGTCTGTACCCTGGGCCGTAAAGTTGTTCTTTATACCAGTACTTGATCAACGCCTCCGCGCCCGCATCCCCCAGCGCTAGCGCTTTATCCCAGCATTTATGTTCGATCAGCAAATAGGCGTTGACAGCGTCCTTTGTATTTTTATCAAATGCTCTCTGCCCGTCTTCATTCATTATCTCCAATAAACGCTTAGCCGACGACAGTGAGACGGCATAAGATGTGTCGCTGTTCATGATCGAGATCAGGAAAGAGATCACCTCTTGCGGCGGGTTTTTGATGCTTATAACAGCGGCCACAAACCCAACCCTGAGATCCTCTTCCATCTCTCTAAATACCGAAGAGACAGCCTTAAAAGCCTCCATATCGCCGCTTTCTTTTACAAGGGCGTATGCCGCTGCAAACCTTCTTGTGAGGTTTTCATCTGTCAGTCTCTCTTTCAAAAAGTCTATGCATTCCTTCGCACCTATTTTAGCCAGTGCTTCGGCGATATCCAGATATCCGCGCAGCTCTTTTTCATTGTAAGAATTGAACGCCTCCATCAGTACAGAAGCGCCTTTTTTGTCCCTGAAATTGCCTGTTGCAACAGCCGCCGGAAGCGTGTCCCCCTTATCCCATCCGTAATACTCAGAGTCTTTGCATGAAAAAAGCTGCTGCGCCGTTCCAAATTCCTCCAGTATAAAATTCCCGGCTTTTTCCGAATGGATTTTCCCAAGGGCTCCGATCGCGGTCGCCCTCATCCTATAGTTGCCCTGCCTGTATGCATTGATTATTGTATCGACCGCATCCTCATCCCCTGTCCTTCCCAAACACTCTATGACAAATCCTCTAAATAATTCTGCGCTAAAATCACCAAGGCCCTTAACAAGCTCTTTGTCGTCAAAAGCTGATACTATGGCAAACAAAGCTTTCTTCTCTTTGATCTCGGAAAGCAACTGGATCGAATACCTTCGAATCCACTCGCTCGTCGCAATTGGGCCTCCTTCTTTCTTTGAAACAAAGTGTATGTTTTCTATAAGAAAATCCATTCCTGAGATGTCTCCAAGCTTATAAAGGGCCATAGCAGCCTCTAAAGGAGAGTAGCCCAAACCGTTCTCTTCTTTGCGCCAGTCCCAACCCGTTTGATCGGCATGAATATAAAAATATTGATCGCAGTTTTGAAGTATCAATTTCAGCGGTGGTATAGCGCGCATATCTTTATATTTGTCAAGTTTTTCAAAGACAACATGCAGAATAGTAGAATTTTTGCACTCAAGCGCTCTAAGAATAAAATCCAAAAACTGTTCTTTGCCCGCAACTTTTTCATAGGCCAGGATCGCTTCTTCGGAGTTGGCGGCATAGTGAGGGTCCTTCATGTTGCGCTCCAGAAAAGCCAGCAGGATACCGGGGGCCCTTTTGTCTTGTGAGTTAGAAAGCAGCCATATTGCCCTGGTTTTTTCTGCCTCTGTGCCCCCTTCCAGCGCCTTTGCCCATCCAAGAAATTCGGCTTCCCTGGCCTCTGCCGCGTTTTTTGCTGAAGCAGGAACTGATGCCGCCGGCAGCTGAGCCATCCTAAGATGTGCTCCGTTATCACCGGCCTCTTCCAAAAAAGGCCTGCTTATCCTTGAAGCATCGACCGGCTCGCAACTTCTTACCTGGGGCATCTCTCTCTTTTGATTTTGGGCTGCCGACCTTACTGGTTCTATCATTTTGCTCCCTTTCCTATTTTGATAAGAGTTGACGGTCTTTCTTACGGTCTTATCGGATGTAATCGGGCACGATTTCATGGAAAAGTATGTGTCTGGCTCAATATCTTTTTGGGAGGGTGTGTCTTTTCTGCTCTATTGTTTGTCCAGGCCAAAGAGTTTGTCCACGGGTATCTTTATCGTCAGTTTATTATGCGAGGTAGTGATCTTTGCTCCCAGTTGCGGGGCTTCAAAGATCTCCGGGTTCTCAAACCTCATTATCAGAAATACCTTGTCGTCCTTTACCCCCTTTACGATAAACTGATCTTTGTTTATTATCATCGCTATTGAGGAAAGGACCTCTATCCTGGTCTGTCCTTTTGTCATTTTTTCCCGCAGATCCACCAGAAAACTAGGCGCAAGCTCTCGCTCCTGCACGATCAATATGTCGGGGAGCGGGGTCCTGGGATTTGCTATCATCTGTCCCTTATAGTAAAGCCCGCTGGAAGAGCCCCCGTCCAGGTTCATGGCATCGCGGCAGCCAAGGTCTTTCATCACCACGGCCAGTTCTTCAAAAAGGATGGGCTTGCTTATCGAAACAAAGAGCACTTTTTCGTCATAGGTAATGCCCACAGCGCTCCTGTTCCGGGGGATGAACAGATTGGGGTCCCTAAAGCCCTCCCCTTTTGCATCCAGGACCACTCTGCCGTTTGACAAAAGCAAAGGCCCGCAGGAAATGACCGCCCGGTAATTGTCCCAGTTCATGTGGCGCCACTTAGGCACCTGGATAAATTTGACCTTGTTGTCCTTTGTGATGGCCATGGCAGTTCCCATCCCGCCAAAGTAGACCAGCTGCCCGTCTATCACAATGTCCCCTATAGGCTTATAGGTTGCTTTACAGAAAAAATTACCGTTGATGGCCGCAACAGCCTGTGATCTTTCTACCATGCTCTGAAAGTTTTCCGGCCGGTTAGGAAAATCGCCTGCGACCACGGGGGTGATAAAGACCTTTGGATCCTTCAGGTCAGCGCTTACAACATCAACCGGTTTTCCTCTTATCTGTGCTCTTTTGTACTGAACGGGTTCTTCCGCAGCATAAAAACCCGCCTGAAGACACAAAATGAGAGCAAGAATTACTATTGTATAGCGCTTTATGTGCATGACAACTATATATCGTTTCCAGAAAAGGATAACTTGTGAAAATTAATAAAGATATTTGGCTAATTTATGCTATTTTTATGACTTTGCGAGGTAGTTTACCATAGAAAAGACTCCGGCTCCGGTAGCCCCCTTCGAATATGGCCCTATCTGCCTGTCAAGGACCACGGTACCTGCAATATCCATATGGACCCATGGGGTCTCCCCCACAAATTCTTTAAGAAAGACCGCAGCGGTGCTGGTCCCGGCTTTGCCCATATTTGAGCAGTTCTTTATGTCTGCAACAGAACTTTTGAGGTATTCCTTGTACTCCGGATAAAGAGGCAGCTGCCAGAGTTTTTCGCCGGATGCCTTTCCTGCTTCGATCACTTCATCAACAAATCTCTGATCGTTCCCAAGGACCCCGGTCGCCACATCCCCCAGGGCAGAGACACAGGCTCCCGTTAAAGTGGCAATGTCTATAAGTTTTGTCGCGCCCAGTTTTTTTGCATAGGTTATGCCGTCCGCCAGTATCATCCTGCCTTCGGCATCGGTAGAGATTATCTCAAGGGTCTTGCCGTCCATCGTATTTATTACATCCCCGGGCTTTAGCGCCCCTCCGTCCGGCATGTTCTCCGTCAAAGGCATTACCGCTATCACATTCTTCTTGAGCCTGAGCAAAGCTGCCGCCTCTATTGCATACAATACCGCCGCCGCCCCGGCCATATCGTGCTTCATCTCTTCCATCTTGTTCGAAGGCTTAAGGGAAATGCCTCCCGAATCAAAAGTGATCCCCTTGCCTATTAGAGCAATGACCTCTTTTGAATTCTTGTTCCCAAAGTATTTAAGAGTTATCATTTTGGGCTCTTCTGTACTGCCCCTGGCCACGGCAAGGAGGCCGCCCATTTTAAGCTGCTGCATCTCTTTTTTGCCCAGGACTTCTATTTCCAGACCGGCGGACTCAGCCGCTTTTTTTGCTGTCTTTTCAAAAATAGAAGGGGTGAGCTTGTTGGAGGGATGATCTGCCAGTTCGCGGGCCTTGTTAACTGCCTCACATATTACTGCGGTTGTTTGAGCTGCCGCGGCATATTTTTTGATATCTTTTGCGTCGGCAACGGCTATCGTAACTTGACCAAGTTCGGTCTTCTCCTCTTCCCTGCTGCTCTTATACCCTTCAAATTCGTACTGTCCTATGTAAAACCCTTCTACAAGGGCCTTCAGAACCGCCTCGGAAGGAGAGGAAGGGCAAAAGCCTGCCAGCGACACTGCAAGCTCTTCAACCTTTAATTTTTTCGCCTCTTGAACTAGCTGAGCCGCAGCCGCCCTTGCCTTGTCAGCGTCAAAGCCGTCCCTTTTGCCAAGCCCTGCGACGATCACCCTTTCTGGAGCGATCCTGTCATGGGTATGTATTACGGTAAGCGTTTTTTCTTTGCCGGAGATCTCTTTCTTTGCGATAAGGCTCTCTATCAAGCCCCCGATCGCCTTATCCAGGCCCGCCGCCGCTGCCGACGGCTTAACTGCGCCCTCAAAAACGCCCACGGCCAGAGCGCCGCATTTTATTTTTGTGATCTCCCCGCTGTCAAACAAGATCTTCATTGTTATGTATTAGAATTTTACCTTTGGGACTTCATTTGCACCTTCCGCGGCCTTGAACAGGGTTTTTTCTCTGTCAAACCCGAACATGCCCGCAAAAATGCTTGTAGGGAACCTTCTTACTGCGATGTTGTAGTTCTTAACGGTCTCGTTATACCTCATCCTCTCAACGGCTATCCTGTTCTCGGTCCCTTCTAGTGAATCGCTCAGCTGCCTGAAGTTGGCATCCGCTTTAAGATTTGGATAATTTTCCACGATCATCAAAAGCCTCGAAAGAGCTCCTTCGAGCCCGTTGGCAGCGCTAACTTTGTCGCTTGTAGAAGCAGCCCCTGCCAGCCTTGCCCTTGCGTCAGACACATTCTTGATGGCTTCTGTCTCGTGTATTTTGTACCCTTTGACCGTTTCCACCAGGTTTGGGATAAGGTCCAGCCTTCTCTGGTACTGGTTCTCTACCTGGGCCCAGGAGGCCTTTACCGACACATCCATTCCGACAAGATTATTATATACACCTATCACCCAGCCCCCTATTATGACTGCCGCGGCTATTATCCCTATTATCCAGATCCATTTTTTCGACATCAGAATCTCCTTTCCTACCAAGATCTTCCGGCCCCGCCCCCGCCCGATGATCCGCCTCCAAAGCCTCCGAACCCGCCTCCGCCGCCAAAACCTCCTCCAAAGGAGCCTCCGCCAAACCCGCCGCCCATCCACATGCCCCTTCCGATGGCGCCTCCGCCTCCTCCAAAAGAAGCGGCCAGACCAATTATAGCACCGATGGCAGCGCCAACCGCGGCAGCAATAAAATACCCGATAAAGGCTCCTGTAAGAGCAGAAAAGACAGCTTTGGAGACTTTTTTGGTCCTGTCAAAAAGCCCCATCAGGGCGGCAAACACAACGAACAACGCCGCCAAAAGCAGGAGGCCTATCAAAGAGCCCTTCTTTGCCGGAGGCTTTCCAATATCCTTGATATTGCCGGATATCCTTTTGTTGAGAGCAGCAACACCTGAGACCAGCCCTTCTCCATAATGTCCCTTCTTGAAGTGGGGAACAACTTCCTCGTCAAGCACCCTTCCGCAAAAAGAGTCGGTCAAGAGGTATTCAAGTCCGTAGCCAACCTCTATCTCCGTCCTTCTTTCTTTTTCCGCCACAAGTATAAGATAGCCGTTATCCTTGCCTTTTTCACCAAGTTTCCATTTTTCGAAGAGTTTTACCGCATAAGTTTTGGGGTCAAGAGGCTCAGTGCTCTTTACCGTGGCCACGGCCAGTTCGCAGCCGGTTTTCTTTTTGAGCAGGGCGGCCATGGAAGAGAGCTTTTCTTTAGAGGCGGGATCTATTATCCCCGCAAAGTCGTTAACATGACCAACAGGGGAAGGAAATTTAATCTCTGCGGAAAGACATGTTCCGGTAAATAGAACAAGAAAAAGAAAAATCCCGACACTGAAGTGCCGGCTCCTGTTTGAACAAAACCGGAGCCGAACCTTTAGGTTCGGGTCATTGCTACACATTGACTATTTTAGTTCTTTCTTGGCAAGACGGATGGCAGACCTGACCCGCGACCGCGCTGTCCCGCCCTCGATGTCCTTGTCGTTTATGCTGGACTCGGGAGTGATAAAATCATACACATCCTGCCCTATTCTGTCGCAGTAGAGAGCAAATTCCTTTTTGGAAAGCGCGTAAAGCTCCTTGTTGTTGTCCACGCAGTAGCGCACTATCTTTCCGACGATCTCGTGCGCTTTTCTAAAAGGGACGCCTTTTTCCACTATATAGTCGGCAAGGTCGGTTGCGGTAAGCCAGCCGGTCTCCACCGCGGCTTTCATGTTGTCCTCGTTTATCTTCATGGTCGAGACCATTTTCTGCATTATCAACAGCACTGTTTTTACCGTATCTATCGAATCGAACAGAGGCTCTTTGTCCTCCTGCATGTCCCGGTTATAGGAAAGCGGAAGGCCTTTCAGCATGGTAAGCACGGAAAAAAGATCCCCGTAGACGCGCCCGGTCTTGCCGCGCGACAGCTCCGCCACATCCGGGTTCTTTTTTTGAGGCATTATGGATGAGCCGGTAGAATAAGCATCTGCCAGTTCGATGAACTTGAACTCGCTTGAGGACCACAGGACCATCTCTTCGGCAAGCCGCGAAATATGCATCATAAGTATTGCGGCATCCGCCAAAAATTCAGCAACAAAGTCCCTGTCAGAAACAGCGTCAATACTGTTTCTGGAAATGTCCTTGAAGCCCAGCTCTTTAGCCAGCGCCCACCTGTCTATTGGGTAAGAGGAGCCTCCAAGCGCTGCAGATCCAAGGGACATGATGTCCGATCTCTCAAGACATTGCTTTAATCTTTGCCTGTCCCTGCCAAGCATCTCAAAGTGCGCCATCAGGTAGTGGGAAAACAATACCGGCTGCGCTCTCTGGGTGTGGGTGTAGCCCGGCATTATGACATCGAGGTTCTTGTCCGCAAGATGTAAAAGCGTTTTCTGGAAGGACTTGACGAGTTCAAGGATAAAAGAGATCTCCTCTTTCATGTACAGGCGAATGTCCGTCACCACCTGGTCGTTCCTGCTCTTTCCGGTATGTATCTTTTTCCCTGCCTCGCCTGTCTTCTGGGTCAGGAGCACTTCGATGTTCATGTGGATGTCTTCGTGTTCTTTTTTTATCGCCGCTTTCCCGGAGGCTATATCCTCTTTTATCTTTTTAAGGGCCGAGGTTATTTGCGAGTGCTCGGTCTTTGTCAGGACCTTTGCCGACAAAAGGGCGCCTGCCCAGGCTATATTCACATCTATGTCGTGCTTGAACAGCCTTTTGTCAAAGTGAACGGACGAATTAAAATCCTCCATCGCCAGGTCCATCTGCCCCGAAAACCTCCCGGCCCATTGCTTGTCCTTCATTTGCTTTGCCCCCTCATCTGAAGCCCAAAGAGCTTGATAAAGCCCTCCGCGTCCTTCTGGTCGTATATCTTGTCTTCTTCAAAGGTTGCCAGGTCTTTTTTGTAAAGCGAATAAGGCGATTTTCGTCCCGCAACAGAACAGCTGCCCTTATACAGCTTGAGCCTGACTGTCCCGGTCACGCGCTGCTGGGTCTTTTCGACAAAGGCATCAAGGGCCTTTTTGAGCGGGCAGAACCACTGGCCGTTGTAGACCAGTTCCGCGTATTTCTTGGACACTATTTCCTTATAGTGAGAGGTTTCTTTGTCAAGGGTTATGGATTCCAGCGCCCTGTGCGCGGCATACAGGATGGTTCCTCCGGGAGTTTCATAAACCCCGCGCGACTTTATGCCCACAAGTCGGTTCTCGACAATATCGACCCTGCCTATACCGTTGCATCCGCCGATCCTATTAAGGTGTTCTATCAGCGCCGCGGGAGCCATCTTTTTGCCGTTAACGCTGACAGGCTCTCCTTTGCTAAAGCCTATCTCAACATATGACGGCCTGTTGGGGGCTTTTTCCGGAGAAGCCGTAAGAATGAACATGCCCTCGTCCGGTTCATTGTAGGGATCTTCCAGTATCCCGCCCTCGTAGCTTATGTGCCACAGGTTCCTGTCCATGGAATAAGGTTTTCCCTTGGCAAATTTGAGCGGAATGCCGTTGTCTTTGGCATACTGCAGCTCTTCTTCCCGGGACTTTAGTTCCCACTCCCTCCAGGGGGCTATTATCCTTAGTTCCGGGGCCAGCGCCATGAATGTGAGTTCAAACCTTACCTGGTCGTTGCCTTTGCCGGTAGCCCCGTGTACAACTGCCTCGGCCTTTTCCTTTTTGGCTATCTCCACCTGCTTTTTGGCTATCAAAGGACGCGCTATAGAGGTGCCCATCAGGTACTCGCCTTCATAAACCGCTCCGGCCTTGAGCATCTTAAAGATGTATTCACTTGCAAATTCGGAGCGCAGGTCCTCTATATAGATCTTCGAAGCCCCTGTCTTCAGAGCTTTTTGCTTCAATCCTTTTAGTTCTTCCGCCTGACCCACATCCGCCGCAAAGCAGACCACCTCGCAGCCGTAATTATCCTTGAGCCACTTTATCATTATCGAGGTATCCAGGCCGCCTGAATAGGCAAGGACTACTTTATTTATTTTATCTCCCATAATAGATCTCCTAATCTTGTACAGACGCCCCGCCGGGGCGTCTGTCCGCCAATAATTTCACGAGCACAGCTTTTTGCACATGCAGCCTGTTCTCGGCCTGGTCAAATACGATGGAATTTGGGCTTTCGATGACCTCATTTGTGATCTCATCCCCGCGATGGGCCGGAAGGCAATGCATGACCAACGGTAAATTGCGTTGGGGCGAACGGCCGTTTGCCCTTATCAAATCCATATTTACCTGAAATTTTGCAAAATCCTTTTTTCTCTTTTTTGTTTCCTTTTCCTGCCCCATCGACGCCCAGACATCGGTGTAGATAACATCCGCGTCTTTGACGGCTTCTTTTGGATCATGCGAGATCTCGCAACCCTCCATCTCATACCCCTTGGGACAGCAAAGAAGGAACTTTATCCCTGTTTTCTTGCACAATTCATTGAGCGAGCGCGCCACATTATTCCCGTCCCCGACAAATACAACCCTAAGATCATTCTCCTTGCCCCTTGCCCCTTGACCCTTGACCCTTTCCCGTATCGTATATACATCCGCCAGCGCCTGGCACGGATGCGCCTTGTCCGACAGGGCATTGATAACAGGGACTGTGGCATATTTTGCCATTTCTTCAACTTTGGAATGTTCAAAGGTGCGGTAGATTATGCAGTCCACATACCGGGAAAGCGTGCGGGCCACATCGGCCTCGGACTCCCGGCTGCCTATCTGGAGCATCGACTCGGAAAGTGAAACTGCATGCCCGCCAAGCTGGAACATCCCCACTTCAAAAGAGACCCGCGTCCTGTTGGAGGGCTTTTCAAAGATCATCGCCGCGGTCTTGCCTTTAAGCAGAGGCTTTAGCGGCTCTTTCTTTAGCTCTGCCGTAAGGTTATATATTTCTTCTATAAAGGAAGAAGACAGCTCATTAATTGAAAGCAGGTTCATTATAGAGGTAAATATAGCATAATAAGGGGGGTAAAATCAAAAAACCATAAGATTCTTATTGCAGTGTGTGCCCAAATCTTATGGCATTGCGAATAGGGATTTTTTGGCCGGGATCGTTAAAAGGGACTACCTGTCCATAAGAATTATCATCCGGACATTTGCCAAGTACTACAGCAAAAATGTTTTGCAGAGCCAGAAAACCCCAGCTTCTGCTGTCAAAGGAGTTTTCCCTGTTATCCCCGACCACAAAACAGTGGTCTCTCGGTATTGTTCCCATCTCGGTTTTATCCCCGGATATCCCGGCGATGCGCTTGATACTTGCTCCCAGATCCCTTGGGGACCAAAAAGCCACGATGTCTTCTGTCCACGGCAGGTCCGGATCAAGAACTCCCCCCAGATACATCTTTTCCAGGCAAACAACCCTGTCGCTGATCGTTAATGCCGGGGACATGGAATTTCTTATGATGGACCCGACAAAAACCCTGGGAAAAAGGTTGACCGCCAAACGCTGGACAAAGAGCTCTACGGGAGAAAGGTCCTGAAAGACTTTAAGGTGGACCTTTTCGCCGGGATAAACGCTGTCCCTTTCCAGCTGCTCAGCAAATCTGAACACCGGCGTCCTTAGACACTGGGGAAGATGTCTTTCTATCCTGCCTCTTTTGGAATCCAGTATGGAAGCGAATCTGACGCTTGGCATTGCTGAAAGTTATATCGAGTTCAAAAAGCGGGGATTTCACAGCGGGCAGTTATTTTCGCAATTCTTTTTTAACTGCCTCCGCCTTTCCTAAGTTGGGCCAGTTCGGCATTGACCTGTTTTGTGCTTTCATCAAGGAGACCGGAAATAAATCCGCCATTGAGAACCGCATTACTTGTCAGGCCGTTGAGCGCCTTCATATTTGCCACAAAGTCGTCGGAAATATTAACCTGGGTTCCCCTTGCCACATAAAGAGAAAGCAGATATTTGACACATCCGGAAATATAGAGAGCGAACTCATTATTTGTGGTTTTTAGTTCTTCCCAACTGATCTCTGTTTTATTAAGTAAGAGGTCCCTCATAAGCACTGCAAGCGTTGCCCTTTGAGCTTCTGTAATAACACTCTGTCCTTTAAGCCCGTTCAATTTAGCATCAAGAGCTCCTATGAGGGAAACATTGGGCATCAAATAATCTTCCCCCGCGTTCAGGAAAAGGTGGCTTAACAGTTTCTCAAAATTATCATCGCTAATGTCGCCCAGCCTTTGTCTGAAAGCAGATCTGTTTATCGTCCTCAACATAGAGATCTTTCCCTGCGGTGAAACTTCTAACCCTCTGTTTAAAAAAGTATCTTTCATAAGTCCCAATTTTGCAAAATAGCCTCCGTCCCCATAATAGATGTCTTTGATCTTTTTGATCTCCGCGGAACAATCTGCCGCGTATTTCTTTTTGGCCCTTTCTACATACGCCGGTTTTTTATACGGATCAGCGTTCTGATAAGCAGTATAGTCCTCCGCACTTAGATTTCTCCGCAAAAAAGCATCACAGTACTCGACCGCTCCAAGCAGCACTTCTCCGGCCTGACCGCCGGCCCTTGCCGTTTCTTCCCATGATAAAGAAGGCGACACTTGATATGTTTTCCAGTAATCTCTCGGGTGGCAGGTAATGCCTGGATTGTCTATATAGATCTGCGCAAGATTCCTGGGAATAACCTCATGCCTGTCTATTCTGTTCATATAGCGCGTGACAAATTCGCTCCTGTATATGTCCGGGAGCAGTTTGGCAAAAGCTTCCCTGTCTCCTCCCTGGGACTTTGGCAGAAGCAGCCATCTCCAGTTTGGAAGGTTATGATCGAGGAAAGCGATTATGTCCTGGTCCCCTCTAAACCGGGGGGAGCTGCTGTTTTCTTCATTGCCGAACATTTTGCTTACCTGAACTCTTAAACCCTGCCGTTTATCGGGCGTCGCAGCTTTAAAAGCGAAAAGAGAATTCAACTGGGCCATAAAACCATAATTGGCAATTTTTGAATCGGCCCCCGTTGAGTTCCAAAAACCTGGGTCATAATACCGATACCTTCTTTGAAAACAGCCATAGCTAATTTGCTGAAGTCTTGACTGGTCGTTGGAAAAATTAATTGTTTCCTGTATTACCTGAGGCGATAGTATGCCATAGACCTTTTCGGGGTGCTCCTCAAGCACTTTAAGTATGACCTCTCTCAATTCGGTTTCCAATCGGGCCTTTTCCTCCTTTTCCTGTTCTGTCCTTGGCGATGCAAGTTCGAGAAGCCTTGCTGCTTTTCCTCTATTGCCTCCAACACCAAAAAACCAGCTGCCTGTAAGGTGATTGGCCTTGAACCCGGCGACAAATTCTTCTAGTCCTAGACCGGCCTCCTCTTGTCTTAGTCTGTTCTCGAGCCTTCTCAGCACCACGGTCGAGGCCTGCAATCTTAATGTTGCCTGAATGTTGGACTCATCAAGCCCTCTTCTCAAGGTAGGGGCTATCCAGCCGTTGGCCGCGGCTTTTATCCCGACCCCATTAAGTCTCTCAATCTCCAGTTGAGTCAGCACTTGTATGTTGTCCTTGTTCACATTGTAATAGTGTATTGTCCCGGCGATCTCTCCTCCTACAAAAGCCGCTCCGGCAACGATGGCACATATACCTCCGGTTGCTATTATTGACCCCCCGGTTATTACACCTCCTGCTCCAAGACCCGCAGCAGCAGATGCTCCTTCTGCGCCTCCCGTAATAGCGGCAAGCAACAGATGTCCGCCGCCTCCAAGGATAAAGCCCGCGGCTTCTGCTGCAAGTACTTTCCTTAGGGAATCTCCCATGTTGTTACCGGGTTCCAGCCCAGCGTTAAATCCATGCAGGGCGGAAAACAGGACCCCCATTCCTAAGCCTAGCCCTCTGCTCCATGCCGCAGACATGGCAGGATTGGCCCCAAGCCTTGCCGCCAGACCCGGGAACAAAAACTTGATCAGAGACATAGAAAGTTTTGGCCCATAGTGCAGTCCTGCAACGAATAACAGATTGTTCCTCTGTCTAACCCAGAATTCCTCGTTAATAACAGGCAAATGTCCTTCCCCGATCACATTAAGCAATTCCAAAAGAGCCACATCTCTACCGATATGCCCCCAAGTGTTCAATTCTCCAAGAACTCTCACTCTATAGTTTGGAGCTTCTGGGACTCCTGGCAAAGCCCTTTCAGCTCTAACTTCAGCTGCCGCATTCCCGGATTCGGCAGAACTTGCAGGCGCCGCCGTCCTTGGAGCTTCGGGAGACGGCCTTGCCGCAGGTTCAGACGCAGGCCTTGCCGGTTCAGCAGACACCTGGCCAGCTGGTCTTGCGGCTTCAGCTGTGGCAGGCGCGGATTCGGCAGGCCTTGCGGGCGCACCCGTCCCAGCTTCAGCAGTTGGCCTTGGAGCGGGTTCTGGCGCTGTTGCAGTCCCAGGCGCCGGCCTTGCCGCGGGTTCAGACGCAGGTCTTGCCGGTTCAGCAGACCCCTGGACGGCAGCTCCGCCTCTGCCAACTTCCTCTATATTCGTAACTCTTAAGGGCTCTTCTGACGGAACACCACTAACAGGTCTGCGAGCGTCGGGCCTGCCGTTCCTCTCGAACAGGTCGCCGGCTTCACTGGCAACATCGTGAATGCCTTCAGCATTCCCTCTTTCTCTCAGGTGTATCTCAACCATTTCATGAAGAAGATCGCTCTCAAAATTCCGGGAACCGAATTCCGAAGCCCTTATGTATACATCATATCCGCCCTTGCCGTCCGCTTTCCAGACCATGCCGCCTTCCAGTGATGAAGGCCATTTAGCATCCGGAACCGTTTTGAACCTTATCGCCCGCTCTCCCGAAGCGGCCGCTTTTGCTCTTGTTTCTTCAGAAAACCACTGTTCCTGCGCAAGATTGTCCAGCGCCGTTTGTATCTTTGCATTGGCGGCGGCGTCAACAGCAGCCCCGTGCAGGCTAATGGTTGCCGCCTGGCCTCTCGAAAGCTTTCCGGACCTTGCGCCTCCTTCCTCCGGAGGAACATCAGCCGCAAGAGGCAGTTCCTCTGCAGCGGCAAAAGGAGCGTCCGGCAGGCCAAGCAAAGGCTGTCTTAAGGCAGGCTGCCCGCCGGCAACAGGAGCCGCCGCTTCCCCGGCTCCCGCGGCAGCTGCCGCGGGCCTCTGCGCTCTGGCAAGCGCTTCAAGCCTCGGACATTCAAACATGACAAATCTTTGCATCATCCTTTGATCAGTATGATTTGAAATGTGCTCCCTCATCCTCTGAAAAACCCCGAGGAACTCGTTGACTATATTTTGTCTTACAACATCGGGAAGATTTCTTAACCTTTCGATCATGTCAAGGTCCAGCGCAGGGGAACTTTCCCTCAGTATTCTTACCGCCTCATCCATTGTCATGAACTGGTCCCCGGCAAGATCAACGGCTCTTCTTAGCGCAAGATCAAGTTGATACATGGGTGTTCTGTCAACAAAGCCTCCCGCATTCCTGACGTTGAACATGGATACTACCCCGTATTCCGTCAGGGAAAATCTAAGATCTGACAAATGCACGCCCATCCCCTGCCTGATCAGTTCGAGCTGTGCAAGAGAAGGAAGCACGCCTCCGTGCTGGCCCGTCCTGATAGCCTCTCTTACCGCTCTCAATCCCTCGGGGGTATCAGCCAACATCAGCCTGGTAAGATACTCTCCTCTTATTTCCACCGACTTGCCGTCACTAAACCTTATCCTGTAATTGCGCTCCGCCGTATATTGGCCGCCGAGATTATCAGCGGCAGGGTCAAAAACCACAAGGTCATTGCCCGAAAATTGTCTTGGCCAGGGATCGCTCATTTGAACCACAAAGTCAAAAGTATTTGTCCTTAAACCTCTTGTTACCGTTCTTAACACATCTGAGGGGGCGCCCTGGGGTCCGGCCAAGGTAACATGATTTGCCCTGAGCACGCGCCCTCCCGAGATCCGGCTTAAACCCTCTCTTGCAAAAGTATCGACACTATCAAAAAAAGCGTCCAAACCAAGCTGGCGCGGGGACCCCAGAGGCTCATGGAAAAGTCTTCTTGCGGCGCTCCTCATTCCCTGGCCCAGTCTTTCAAGCGGAGAAAGGTCCCTTAAGCCTCCTTCTATCAAAACTTCCCCGAGTGAAGCCTCTGCTCCATAGATGTCCGTAACGGTCAACTGAGGTCCGGTACTGCCGCCAAAAAGACGCCTAACGCCTCTAAATAAATTCCCAAGCGTAAGATCGGCAATATCTACGACCCTCGAGCCTACAAGGCTCGCCCTTTCCGGGTTCTGTCCGGTTATCTTTCTCCAAAGATAACTGTTAAGAAAAGGCTCGGTGAGAGGTTCAAATATATAGCGCAGCGTTCCTTCGGGAAGCCCCCGCAGCCCCGCTCTGTTCAACTGGCCGTTCCTTAACAACTCCACTCCCGCCCTTGAGGCCCTTGCGGATACTCTTATCAGATCTATGACGCTTGTCAGCCCAACGCCAAAAGTGGCCCTTGAGATCTGGGCTGAGCCGATAAGGATGGGAAGCATCGTAAAAAGTCTGGCAAAAGCTTCCGCGGGGTCCTGGGATTCTCTTGCGGTATCTTTTATCAATCTGAACAGTTCAAGACCTGATTCCCATCTTAGGAAATGCCATACCGTTTTTAGTGCCTCTATGGAAAATTTCTTGAAACCATCGTAATCCCCGTTCAAAAGGCAGTTGACGGCCTTGGAAGAATAATCCGCGAACATTGCCGCTATGTCCAAAGGAATAAGATAATACCAATCAACAAGCGTATCTAAATAGCCTCTGCCCAGGCTTTTCCCTATGTCGTCCAGATCGCTTAACTGCAGCCCGTCCTTCAAAAATCCGCTTCGGAAAAGGTTTGTCACATCGTCCCAGGTTTTGGCGGCCAGCGCGGCTCCCGGTATGGAGCCTTTTACAAAATGAGTTACCCTGAAGCTGCTGTTGCCGTCATCCTTGACAAAGGTCTGAGGGTCAAAGCCCTGGTACGGGCAGTCAAATAACTCTATCGGTGGGGCGGGCTGAGGCAGCGTTCCCCTTATTGCCAGATAGTCCAGAAGCATTACCGAAAGGACATACCTGCTGTCAAAACCTCCTCCCGACATTTTGGACACGCCCTCGTAGTGTTCGGGATTGAACAGTACAAGGCTCTGGCCCTTTTCCTTCAGTTCTCCGGCAAACCTTCTCAGTTGTTCAAAATATTGATGCCACTGCCTGTATCTTAATCCCGGCTCCGTGGGTTTTGTCAGTTCATCGGCTTTTCCGCCAAGCCCGTATCTATCTATCTGTATAAGCTCATTTTCTGCTAATCCTATAAAAGCGAGTATGTCGTCCCCGCTTACGGAATTCTGAGCCTTAAAATAATCCCCTGCCGATCCGCTGAGCTGGCCGATAAAATATCTTGCCGGGTCGTGGTAGCCGACCACCTGTTTAAGATAAGACCCCACAGGCTGGGAATAACCTCCTCTTTGCGAAAGCCTCCTGGTAAAAGCGCTTCCCGCCTGAGACCAAAAGCCTCTTTCGGCAAAAAGGGAATCTATCACCTGGGGATACGAAGAAGGCCCTGTTTCGCGCCTGCCGGCTTCCGGCCTTACGCCGGTAAGGGCTCCTCCCACAAGGAATTGAACGGCTGTCCAGATCCCGCCCGACAGGGCGCCCGGAGCCGCGGCAATGGTCCTTAGCCAGTTAATGTTCTTCCAGTCCTGGTCAAGCCCGTTCAACAGTATCTGAAAGGCAAGTTTTGCGCGGGTCACTTCATGCTCTTCTCCGACACAAACCTCGAAAGAGTTGAACCCGCCCGATGCTTCCATGCCTTCTTCAACTACCTGAACAAGATCGTCCCATATAATATGACCGTCAATATCGACAAGCCTTGTTCTGTCGCTGACCCTGAACAGTTCTCTAAAATAGCTGCTGTAGTTATAGATCCCCGGCAGAGTCCTCAGCCTGTCCCAGAGCTTTTTGTCTATGCTTCCGTCAAATATATATGTGTAGACCTTATTGGCCTCTATTTCTAGGCGGACCATCTCTTTTTTGGCGTCCACAAGGCGCTGTTTAAGGTTTTTTATCTCTTCCTTAAGGGCCGAAAAATCCTCGCTCAAAAAGATCTCTTCTTTTGTGTCATACAAAAGATGGGACAACAGCCTCTTTATCTCTTCTTCATTTTTCGGCTTTATCCGTCCTTCCCTGATCTGTTTGCGTATAAGAGCGATTATCTGCCCTTCCAGCTGTTTTATCCCGCCCCTTAAGGAATCTATGGCCGTCTGGATCTCTTTTAACCTCGAAACGGTCTCATCCGTAAAGAAATGCATCTTCAGCAAAGAGATGAGCCAGGACTGAGCCCCCATCTGCTGGACCAGGTTCGAGGCATCTATTCCCGCCTCGCGGTTGCCGGAGGAAATGGCATAGAGCAGTGTCGCTCCAAACCCCTGGCTTGCGTCCCTTTTCTTGACAAGGTCCCTCATGACAAGGCTTGTCTGAAGCCCGTAGGCGATCTTTTTAAGTATGTTTAGAACACTGTAATAGAGCTTGGAGAGCTCGGGATCCCCGGAAAAAAGAGCTTCGACCCTTTCTTCGGGGCCAAGCGACAGGATGTAAGAACCCTTCTTCTCCAGGAGGTCGGCAAATTTGTTGAGATCATTTATCTCCTTTTCGGAAAGCCCCTGTTTGAACGGCTTCAAAAAACCGCTGACCCTGGCAAGGATCATCCTGCCGAGGTCGTTTATCTTTGACCCCCCGCTAAGGGACGATAAAGCCTTGACATCCTCTTCGCTAAGCAGGGTTTGATAACCGGCGCACCACTGTCTGACCTTTATTAACAGGGATCTCTCTTCCGCAGTTAAAGCCCCGGTACCGGTCCCGCGGCTTAAGATCGCGGTCAAGTCTTTTTCGGTCAATCTTCTTATCAGGTTTATCTCTTCGTCGTCGGCAAGCACTCCGTTTATCAGATAATTAGACCCGCCGAACACCCTTGCCGCCGCTCTTATGTGGGCGCCGCACATTTCATTGACGGGAGGATCGACCTCTTCCCTGCCGTAAGAAGAGACCCCGGCGCTCTGGACCCCGGGCAGCCCCGCAAGCGGATATCCTGTTCCGGAGATCGCCGACACGATCGCGGACAATGGAGCTTCTTTAGCGTACCGTTCTACAGTGTGGGTCCGCTCATCCGGACGGTACCCATCCGCGGACGGATCAGGCAGATTCCCCGGTTTTATCCGGACGCCCTGTCCCGACGGTCCTGCCACCATTTCGTAAGCAACGGGGGAGTTCTTGAAAAATTCCATTTTTTCATAAGCCCGCAGAGCCTCGCCGTCAATTATGATCCTGTCGACCAGGCGGTTGGAAAAGTCGCTGCCAAAAACAAAGTCGTCATGCTGCCTTCTTATAAGAGAGGTATACCTTTCCGCCGTTTCGGCAGCGGCAGTCCGGGCTTCAACATACCGACCCTTGCGGGTTTCATCTGCGTCTATTCCCGCAAAGGCCATTCCCAGGGCCTGCACCACGACCCTCTGAGCAGAATCCTGCTGCACCCCATCGGGGACCATAACGGCAAGGTTTTGCGCCAGGATAACTTCGTCAACCGTCAATCCTGTGCCGGCGATCCTGCCCACAATAGAAGCGGTTTCGTTAAGCCTTCTGGAATATTCCGGATCAAGGTCCAGGGTCTTAAGGTCATATATGTCCCCGTCCTTGAGCCCGGCGCTTCGGAACAGGTCCTCGGTGGTCCTATTCAAAGGATCGGCAACAGAAAGGTTATATTCTCTCAAAAGAGTTAATTCTTCCTGTGAAATGAACCTTCTGAACTCGATCCCCAGCGCCGCCAGCTTTAGGATCTCGTCCGGCCCCCTGAATCCGGCCTGCTCAAGTATCCTCGAAGGGTCGCTTTCATCCGTTATCCTGGTATTTTCTTCGTTAAGCCTTGCCTGTTCCAGGTATTTTTCTACCTCTGCGACCGCGTCTTCCCTGGTGATGCTGCCCCGTGCCACTCCTTCCGCTATAACGCAGAAAAATATGAGTTTCCGCTGGATCTTTGCCAGAGCCCTCCCGCTGGCCGTATCCTGGTCAAAACCCTTTTCGTCCAGAAGTTTGTCCCTGAGAGCAACAAGTCTTTTCCGCCACTGCACTTTCTGGTCCTGGCTAAGGTCCTGGGTCGATCTGGTAAGATTGGCCGGGGATGTGTTCAAGAAAGACATCGCCAGCTCAAGTATCCTTCTGCGGTTGGGCCCGGTCAGTAAAGCCGATCCCTGGCCGAACACTGAACCTGTGGAAATAAGATATGCCAGTCTCGCCGCTTCCGCCTGTTCGCTTATGTCCCTGGGGGTCTGAGGTTTTACGCCTTCGGAGATCCTTGTGAGAGAATCGCCCGTCATATCGTCAGGCTTCAAAGAACGCCTCTCCTGCAGTGCTTGAGAATCGGGGAAATATCCCTCATAAGAAGGATTGCTTCTCAGGTTCCTTAACGCTTCATAGGTATAATTGTCTATCCTTCCGGTAACGGCCGAAAAAGCGGGGTTGATCCTGCTTATCAGTTTTTGAACGAACATCAGGAACGGGTTTGGCTCCGAAGCCGACTGCGCTTCACTGCCATCCTTTAAGGTGTGAACGCTTGAGCACAGCTGCTCGATCTCTCTGTTGCCTTTCGAAAGGTATAAGCTTATTGTCAGCCTGCTCCTTCTACCGCTGTCATCCTTTTCTTCCGAGACATCGATGATAAAGGCCCAAAAGCCTTTTTCTACCATTGATATCGCATGCTCCGCTTCGGCCCTGCTTAAGGGGGTAAATCCCGAAAGCAGCTCTGTTCTTGTCTCTTTTATTGCGGCGGCAATAAGCGGATCATCAAAAGTCCGGTACCTGAAAAAGTCATGCGGCGGAATAGTTCTGCTTTCCGAAGGATCTATGTCCAGGGAAAAGAGGCCTTCGGCTTGTTCGCTCATGATAACGCCAGCCGCTCTCTGACTGTCGATGGCCAGGATCTTGCCCTTGCGGATGTTGAACTTTAGTGATTCCACATCGTAGCCGGCAGCTTCCAGAAGGCCGGCATTTGCTTCTATTTCCTGGATGGCTTTTGCCTTTTCAGCGTCGCTGGTCCCGTACGCCTGCAGGCCCATTACAAACTTTTCCGCCTGATCGGTCACTGCCTTCATGCGGCCGGCAATGGAATTTAATTGGGGATCGTCCATTGCTTTAAGCCTTGCCTCCCAGATGCCGGAAGCCAGTCCCTGTATTTCCGTCAGCATTCCTTTGTAGGCTTCGATGTCGAGCTCTTTTATCCTTGCAAGCCCCTGCCTTGCAGCCTCATACCTCATCTTGGTCATAAGCCCCCAAACAGCCGCGGCAGACCGCCTGACGCTCGAAGCCAAAGACAGCGAAGCCTCCGGCCCCAGCCTCTTTGCCGCCATGCCGACAAGCATCTCCACCGCCGCGTCCTCATCAAGAGGAAGGGCAAAAAACACATCGATCACCGCGTCATCAAAAAGGGTGCCCGAGTCAATAAAGTCCTTAAAAAGGTCTCTTGCCTCCTGCTGCGAAAGGCTCCCCTCCGCTCTGTCCTTCCACATTTCCGCAAAACTCTTCCTGACATGGGGAACGGTTTCGCCGCTGTATTTGTATTGTCTTCCACCCAGCAGGTACGCGATCGAGGCCTGTTCTTTGCTGGCGTTGTACAGATCAAGATATCGCGCAGCGTAAAAAAGATCTATGCCTTTTGCGGTAAGATACTTCCTTCCTTCGTGGGTTATCCTAAGCGCATCGTTCCTCAGGTTCAAAGAATATGAGATGGGCCTTAAGCTTCTTATACAGTCTCTTACGGCGTCCTCGCTGTAATCGGCATTGATCAGGGCGGCAAGGTTCTCTTCCGTCATAAGCTCAAAGGCTTTTTCCCTGTCGCCGGACGCTATCCTCTCATTTATCAGCCTGATGATGCCTCTTGCCTTTAAGACTTCCTCATATTTGGCCTGAAGCGATCCACCTATGCCTAAAGGCGCCTGGCACGGTTCGGCAGGACATTGGTCCGTATTTCCACCGGGGGCAAGAGGCCGCTCAGCATCGGCAGGGGCCGCCGGCGCATCAGCGCCGGGAGTGCGCTGCAGTCTTTGCAGCCCGGCTCCCTGGCTTCCTTGTATATTTGAAGTTTCGCCGGCCATAACCTTTACCATCCCCCTCTTATACGATTATCGCAAAACCCGGAGCAGAATTTCGTCAAGCGGTCTTTTCTCTTATCACCAGCGCTCTGATCTTTTGAAGCGCCTGCTCTTCGAATGAATCCTGAGGCACATATCTCAAAAGAGCGTTGATCTTTGACTCCAATATGGCTTTATATATGGAACCGCCGATACTTTCCGCCTTGCTTTTTATCAATTTAAGGCTTTCTTCATCAGGACTTTGCCCGCCTTCCTGGGCCGATCTCAAAAGCATTTGTTCTATCCTGCCGATCCAATCCTGTTCGCTGAGATCAAACACTTCTTTCTCGCTTGGCTCAAGCCCCGCCTTGTCCAATTCATTCATCACCCTGCACAGATCACCGGAAAAGAACCTTGGGGAAGACACCCTGTCCCTCCAGTAAGAATAAAAGGCCCTTCGCATGACATCGGCAGCCCTAAACTGTCTTACCTCCTGGAGTGGCTTCCCGTCGCGGCCCACCGATATCTTGACCGTTCTTATCGGCTCTGCGCTCGAAAGAACAGAAAGGTATGACCTCTTTTCGGCTTCTTCTTTTAGTTTATCAAACCTGTCAAAATCCTGGTCGGTAAGGCGCCTTCCGTTAACGACCACTGAATTATGCTGTCTGACCCTTTCTACAATGGTATCAAGTGTGGACCTTCTATATCTTTCGGTCCCCATTACTGAAGGCAGGATACCGATCCTTGTTTGCTCGTATAAGGGAAGTTCTTCGCTGAGATTGGCTAGGATCACATCAAAAGCCCTCTTTACATGGCCGGATGCCCCTGCTTCGGCAAGCACGGCCGCAAGACTCTCTCCAAGCATTTCTTCCGACCCCGCCTTGTCCCTGGCTTTTACCGCCAATTCCCATAGCAGTTCCGTTTCTGCCCTCAGATCAACCTTTCCTTTTGTCCTGTTAAATATGAGTCCCAATATATACGAGAACTCCGGTTTGGTCAAGGAATACAGTTTGTGCTCAACCAGGTGAGTGACCCGACTGCCTAATTCGGCAGGGGCCCTGTCAATATAACCTGCCATGGGAGGGCGGCCTTCAGAAGCGTTCTGCCCCAGTATAAGCTTGGAAAAATCGCCTCCGAGCATGAGCTCTAACGGGTCAAGATCCTCTGTGTTTTTCCACGGGAACATGGCCGAATACAGCGATAAGCCGACATTTTTCCAGACAGCATTCACAACAATATCATCCGGGTCGGAGGCATCGCAGGCAAGCTCGACCGCCACATAATGCCCGGAGGCCTTCTCATCTGCCGTGTGGCAGCTGCCGCAACTGCTCTCTATAACACCGGGCGCCACTATATATTCCACGCTATCAACGGGAACTCCCAGCGCCGAGGCGGATGCCTCGGCGATCTGGACAATGTCCGATTTTGAACCGTCCGGCTTTGGGTTTAACTCGGCCCTGTCTTTTATCAAGAAACAAAATCTCCGGATCCCCGGTATTTTGCCTTCGCGCTGTTTATCATTCGCCATGACAAGGAGATCGTTAAGAGAAGAAACAACGGTGGAAGTGTCCCTGTTCATGCTTCCGATAAGCCCGTGCGTCCTAAGCACCTGCTCGGCCCTCTGCACCATAGGCCCCACATGCTCCTTCTTGTAGGCGGCAAGGGCGGCACGATACCTGTTTTGGGAATCAATAAGGGTTCTTTGTCCTGTAGGATCCAATAGTATTTCTAGTATTAAGCTCTTTTGAGCCTCAGTAAGGTTCAAACCCGGTATCCCCGCAAGCTTTTGAAGAAATCCTTCTTTATCTTCTTTTATCTCATCATAAAACTTTGGCCTGAGCACGCCCCTGTCATCTATGTACCCGCTGTCCCTCAACCATCCCCATATCCTCTTTGCATCTTCCCCTCCAACCCCTTCCACCTCAAGGTATCCCGCCAGCACTACTTTTAAATACTCTTCTCTAAACACCTGGTATTGCGGCGTCTTGCTTAACTCTATATTGATAACCCAGTAGCTTTCGCTCCTCTCCAGCGCGTTTGCCCTAGCCTCCATTACTATGTCCAAAAATGCATATATAGCATCCCTTGCCGCCGGCGTCTTCCCAGGAAATGCCGCAACAAGACCCCTTTGCACCCGCTCAAAAAATGCTTCATCATTTATGATGCCCAGCAGCTCCTTAGTGTGCATCTTTTCCCTTATCCCCTCCGGAAGCATAGAACGGATAAGCCCTATGATCTTTCTGTCCTCCGTCCTCATCATTCTCATCTTCTCCTCCAGGGCTTTGTCCAGATTGATCTTTAGATATCCATCCACATCTCTGCTGAGCCCTCTCAGCCTCTCGGCCATCTTCTGATTCGCTCCTTCCTGATATATGTACTCACCGTTGTTCTCCCCCAGTCTTGTCCTACCCTGCGTCAATAGTTCCAGAACTCCATCAAATAAAAAGAATTCTCTTTCCTGGGTCATCGCCATGTTCCTGCTTATCTGCTTCCGGATATCATAAAACCTTTCCAGCCTTGCCCTGTCTTTTTCCCCAAGCAGCTTCTCGTACTCCTCCCATCCTTTACCAGAACCCTTGAACTCTTCTTCCACCAGCCTCACAAATGCCGCGTCTTCCAGGCTTATCATATATTTGCAGGAGCTTTCGTGATCGCTAAGGTTTATCCTGTACAATGTGTGGCTATTTCCGTCCGAAGTAACTACATCTATTGAGGGAACCTCGTTCAACATTGACCCCAGCACCTGCGCACTTATTGCAACATCAAAGTTGGGCGCTTTCCCTGCCAGCAGTCTTTCCCTTAGTTGGCTTTGAGGAAGTTCCCGCGCCGATACCTTCCCGTCCTGATTGGGGTCCCTGAACCTGAGTTCGCGCCCCCCGTACACTATGGTGATGTATTCCCCCATACAACCCCCCTCTATACATATATCGACAAAAATTGGCCTGTATTTCTTATTGGATAAGACAAAGATTAGAGATAAAGATCACTGCATAGTATGCCCAAATCTAACAGCGTCCCTGAGAGGGACCCTTTGTCCGGGCCGGCCAAAAGGCACCACAAATTCATCACGAGATCCTTTTGCACATAGACCGAGCACTATGCCAAAAATATTCTGGACAGGCAGAAACCCCCAGTGGCGGCTGTCGCTGGAAGTGTGCCGATTGTCTCCCATCACAAAATAGCTGCCAAAAGGAACTATCCCTTGTTCTGTTTCATCTCCGGCTATGCCGCAAACTCGTTTTATCTCCGCTAAATGGCTGTTGGGGTTCCAAAAAGCAATAATATCGCCTCTGCGCGGATATTCCGGGTCAAATCTGCCTCCCAGATACATCCTCTCGAGGCACCACACCCTGTCTTCCTCTTTAAGAACCGGGAACATGGAATTGTGAACAACTGAACCCACAAAAAACCTTGGGAACGATTTGGTAATGAGCCTCTGCACAATGAGTTCCGGAGTGGTCAGATCTTTCAATCCAGGAATATAGCGCAACTCTCTGTCGCCAGAGCCGGACACGGCAAATTCCATTGCAAATCTGCCCATCGGTGTTCTCATAAAGCGAGGTAAAAATTTTTCCAATTTGCCTCGCCTGCTCCCAAGTAAGGACTTCAGTCTTACACCGTGCATTGTTTGGCTTTATATCGGCAGGAAGCAAAAGAAATTTCAGGTTGTGTCTGAGCGGGAAAAGATCGGCTGGCGCTTTACATGCGCCCAAATTGCGCCCGCAGCGCTTGGATATTGCGTCTGTCGGCCAGCGCACCGTCTCTCTGCCCGGACAGGCGCTTTCTTTGGGCATACATGGTTTCAAGCTGCCTTTCCGCAAGAACCCTGCTGGCATGCATAATGACCCTTGGTGGGATATCCATAGTTGCAGCTGCTTTTTCGGCCACTTCAGAATTAAGGGAATTACATGTCCCAAACCCGTTTATCTTTGACAAATGATTCATCAAAATCCCTGCATCACTGGAGGGATCCAACCCTTTGCCCCCCGCTCCCAGAATACGCTTAAGGACCGAGATAACATTTTCATGAATATAATCGATCAGGTCTTTGTCCGCAAGGTTTGTAGGGTCAAGGAGTCTTTGCCCATTATCCGTCTTTATCCACCATTCCACCGACTTAGTTGTCCCAGCCTGGGTTTTTACCCGTACTATGTTCACCCTGCCCCTGGTCACGGGGGCGTCGCTCAGAACACCGCAATCAATAAACATTGGGGAAGTCATTTCATGTTCTTCCAGAACACTCAAAACCTGGTCCGCCGCCTCCAAAAAAGAGCCCGGAACCGGCCCCTGCAATTTACCTTCGCTTATCAGCCTAACCATAAAAGGTTTAAGCGTCTTTTCGTAAAAAAGCGCGGCATTCCTATTATAGTTGGGATCAGAAGGTTTTATCTCAATCCCGTCTATGAACAAGGCCGGCCTGCCGTCAAGAGATTTGACGGAAACCTGGGCCAAAGGCAAAGGAACTGGGACTGACCTGAGCATCTCTGCCGCTCTCTGGACCTGCGGTATCAAAGATCCGGTCAAAGAAACGGCATTAATGCTGTTGACAGGCCAGGTGCCGCGGTATGAGGAAGAAAGCTGTTTTGAAAGAAGGTCCATAATAACTCCCGCATCCCTAACAAACCTGCCGGCATTTGAACCCTCCGCCAATCCTCCAAGCCTGACAAATTCCTCGTATGTTTTTGCCTCTGCACATCCCAGGGAAAGGTTTTTGGCAAGCCCGGCGCCTTCAAGAACGCGGAATATTGGGACAAGGACATTGCGGTACAGCAGAAAGATCTCTTCTCCAAAGCCTTCTGCGGCTTTTCCTCCCCTAAAGATCTCTTCTCCCTTTTCGCCCATGGTAACTACTATTTCACTATGAATTTTCCCGTCCGGACCTTTTTTCTTTTCCCTGACTATGTTCAATTTGGCTCCCGCCATTAATTGCGAAACGTTAAAGAGCAGTGAACTGACGGACGACATCGAACTTCTGACCCCTTCGATATTGCGGTCTATCGCTGCCAGGTTTTGTTCGGCAGCCGTTATGTTCTTAGCCGTAACAGCAAGCGCATTATCACAAGCCTTTATTTGGATACTCTTTAACAAAGCCTGATGCTTCGCATCCGCCCACTTGACATCGTCCGGTGTCTGCAGATAAGCCGCCCAGGATGAGTACTCGGGCTCGTCCTTTGTGGAAAGATTTTTAGAAATGAACTCGTTAATAATTCTTCTCTGTTCGGCCCGTCTTTTTTGCTCTTGGGGAGTAGTATAATTTCTCATGCCCTTTTGCGCAAAATACCGTTCCGGCGGTATGGTAAAGCCCGCAACTTTGCCATTCTCTATCTTCAAAAGCGAGGGATCGTTAAAGTAAATAGCCGCAAGATTGATGGGGATGATCTCTCCACGGTCGATCTTCCCTGTATAACTCTGGATGGTCTGTGTTTTATATATGTGCGGTAGACAGCGCCTAAAAACCCCCCGGCCATTGTCCCTCCTGGGGTCGCTGTGCTGTTTCTTTAAAAGATACAGCCAGTTCGGCAGGCGCTCGTTCAGCCATTTTTCCACAGCCGCCTGGTTTGGGAATTTGCCGCTCAGCCTCGCCCTTTCAAAAGCCTCATCAATTATGCTCAGATCGCTTGGGAACCTTATGTACCCCTTGGAACCGTACATTGGCAGAAGGCGTCCGTCATCCGACATGTCAATGTCCACCGCAAAACTGTCCTGGGCCGTGGAGAACATAAGCCTGTTGGCTATCTGGATCTGCCTTGCAGGCACATTTCTGGTATTAAAGAATTGATCCAATCCGGCAGTAACCTTTTGGCCATAACTTCCCCCTGTAATCCACCCGGAAAAAACAAGGCCGGCGGCCCTTCTTTTTGCGTTATTTTGCTCTTCCGCTGCCTCCCTGGCAAACCCGTCAAGCATCCTGTTCTGCTGAACGCCCAGGTATATTAAAGCCAGTTCTGCCGTTACCACTCCCCATGCAAGGGTGCCAACTGCCAAAGCCCCCGCGGCGGCCGCCGTTGAAGCGCCGGCCGATGCCCCGAACAATCCTTTAAGCCCCAGCAGCGACGCCCCCTGTCTTACTGCCCAGATGGCGGCAGCATTACCGGACAGGGCAACCGTGCTTTCCACGAACAGGTTTGCAGCCTGTACCCTCTCAAGAAGTATGGGATCATCTTCATAAACAGAAAGGTCCACGTTAGCCAGAGGGAAAAGAAAGTCTGCGACAGCCCTTCCCGCTATCTCGCTCGGGTCCCAGGCGCGTTTCATTTCTGCAAGGGTAAGAAGGATTTCGCCCTGGGGCATATGGCTCAAAAACTCAAAGGAATCATAAAGCCATCCCGCGCCTTCTTTTCCCGCCTTGGCCGCGGCAAGTCCCAAACCCAAGCCTATCGCGGAGCGCAGCCAGGGGATCGGTATCATCCTTGCGGCAGCCGCAGTAGACAATGCCCCCGTACCTGCCTTAAATAACCCGAACTCTGCAATGAACTGGTTGGCCGATCTTTCGTCTGTTATTCCCCTGAAAGCCCCCATTCCAAAAACAAAATCTCCTGAAAGGTGCCCCAATCCGAATAACTCTGCCGTTTTCTGCTGGAATGTAAAGATCGAAACTCCGGTTATGTTATGCTTGGCATCCATTTTAATTGAAGACCAGACACCTTCCCGTTCGACATTGCCCGTAACCAGCCTGGTGAGCAGGTCAATGGCTCCTGCCACAGCCACAAAGGTGATCGCAGTCCCCGCAAATTCCGCCGACATTCTGGCCAGCTGTTCCGGAGCACCGGTAGCATTGGACCAGGACCTGGATATGCTATCGTAAACAAAAAGGCCCTGGCTGTTGCGCTTGTATATCCTGCCTCCGCTCTCGAACAAACTGACATTATCGTTGTTGGATACTTCTCTCTGGGTCCCGTCCTGGGCTATTTTTATCCCGAGTTCACTTGCCCTTAGTTCGGTCCTGACAGCTTCAAATCCGACCTCCGGCAACTCTCCCGAAGACTCCACCACTCTTCCAAGCATTCCGTTTGGCAGGAACAATAAAGACACCACCCCGTCAGGAGAAGTAAGATATCCTCTGCCTGCAGAAGCAGCGGAGGCTTCCCCCGGTCTTGCCGCAGCGGCTTCTGGGGCCGATGCCACAACAGAAGGCGCCGCCGGCACGGGAGTCCTTGGCATTATCCCCCTGTTTGACAACACTTTTTGCGCTTCTTCTACCTGAGCCGCAAGAGCATGCATGTCAGCTTCGCTCAGTTTTGCCGCGTCAGCACCAGCCCTGAGCGCGATCTCGATCCCTTCGTGAGTAAGAGCGGCCTCAACCGGTTTGAAAGAAATGAATAGTGAAATGAAACTTTGCCATGCAGCCTGCGTTCTCGTCATCCGGCCTTCCGGCACAGTTCCCGGCCTGACATAAATAACATTGCTTTCCGGGTGATACACAGCATCTCCTCCTGCTCTCCACCACACGGGATGCTCTACCACCCTTATTGTTATCTCGCCATCCAGTATTTTTTTTGCAGTAACTGCATCAACAAGGCCTCGGTCGCGCAGATTTTCTACGGTCCTTTCTACTGCCGTTCTTTCTGCAGCGTTCATATCCCTGGAATGGTCCGATATGACAGCCATTTGCTCCGGAGCCACGGGACCAGCCTGTCCTGCACCTCCTCTGTCAGGATCGATATCTATTCCAGCTCTTTCCGAAGCGGCCAGAGCTGCCTCATTCTCGCTACCTCCTGCCCGTAAAGCAGGCGAATCTGCCGCTGCAGAACGGATCTCTATTCTGAGCCTTGAAAGATTGTAAAATCGTTCCCAGGGCTTAGAAAAGGCCCCTTGCGGAAAGACCGCGTTAAATATTTCTATTCGAAGGTTTTGCATCATCAGTTCAAAGGATTCTGCCACTCTGGCGCGGAAGATATCTCTTCCATCCGCGCCTTCCGGCATTGCGGTATTTTCCAACTCCGCTTGGATCCTAGAGACCCTTTCTCTGTGAGCAGAATAATTGCGCATAAAGAGTTCCGTCATCCTGGCGCTCCATAGTCCCATTCCTCCAACCTTTACCGCGGCATCGTAAAATCCGGCATCATTTCCTTTTCTTGCCGAAAAGACATCGCAAAGCCGCTCAGAAAGCCGCTCCAGAGCCTGGGACCTTGTCAGGCCGTCCAGGCCGGAAAGGTCAACAATATCCGCCCCGGTAAGTCTTTTAAGAGCAGTTTCTAAGGATCTCCTCTGTGCTTCCTCCAATTGCTGGCCTTTCAATATCCCGGCGGAATCAAGCAGGGCCGAGCAAGTATTCTCAAGCAAGATGTTTATCATCACATTGCCTTTTGTTATTTCCCCGAACATCTGATGATATACTGTTTCGATCTGCCTTGCGGCATCAGCAAAAAAGTTCGTCCGCTCTATCTCTGTCTGGGCTTCCCGACGGGCAATTTCCAGAGCATCGTTTATAGCCTGCCTAAAGTTCAATTCCACATCAGAGACGTCAACAACACCGCCTAACCTAGAGATCTCTGCTCTAAGATTTTCCCTGTACTCCGGGTCCAGATGCCTGAAAACAGGATCGTCAAGGCTTGCATATACCCGTGAAGAACCCGGATCTGCCTGTCTTGCTGCTCTTTCAACTTTCTGGGTGGTAAGCCTTTCTGTCGTGTCCTGTTCGCTGACCATGACATGCAAACCGCCGCTTCTTACCGCCTCTTCGGTCAGCACTATATTGTCAAGAAGAAGAGCTACTTTTGCCCTGTCATGTATGGGGATATCCGTGCCTCTGCCAGCAGTAGTTGCAAGCAGGATGGACAGCCCTTCTCCCGCTGCCCTGACGAGCATCGGGCCTTCTTTCCCTACATTTTCGGCAGTAAGGGTCCTTATTCTGGAAAGCAAATCGTTAAGTTTTATACGCTCACCCGGATCCGTTGCGGAAGCCAGTCTGCGTCTGGCTTCCGCCTCGATCATCCCCCTAAGCAGCTCAACCTCCTCAATTGAAGCCGCGTGTACCAAAACCGGACGCCCCGCACCTCCGCCGCGCAGGGCCAGAGCTTCTTCTACCGCATCAACAGCTATTCTCGCAAGCTTTTGGTCCCTGTTCGCATAGAGCAGCTGCGGCTGTCTTCTTACAAGAGCTACGGCTTCCGCTCCAAAAGGCGCAAATTCGCCGGTGATTTGAACCAGCAGGTCTTCGACAAGCGCCCTGACTTCCTGGCTTTCGCAGGCATGATCTACCAGTTTGATCTTTGTTCTTTCCGCCGGTTCTGTAAGCGCAGAATCTCTAACATAATCCAGCGCCTGCCTCATGCCAGCAGGATCATTAAGATCAACCGTCAACTGGGGTCTTCCTGCCGCTTCAAGAGCAAATCTTTGGGATACATTGTCGTAAGTAATGTTAACCTGGGGGATATGATTCGGCACGATCACGAGACCAAAACCAAAGTCCAGATACTGATTTGCAATAAGCTGCCAATCCTCGCGCATCGTCCCGGAATATCCTATGACCTGCCCTTGATCAGCCTTTGAATACAACCTCATGAACTGGGAAAAGGTGATCGTGCCAAGCGTCCCGGAGCAAGAGGGAACTTTTAATCCGAACACGGTCCTTATAGCTTCATCTATTCCTCCCTCCCATCTGTGGCCTCTCATATAAAAGCCCTCGGAATTGATTATGACTATCTCACCGTTTACAATATCAAAATTGTACTGAAGCGTGAGGTTCCTTGGATGGTTCGGATCTGCTGTTATTGCCTCTCTTTCGGCCCGCATTTGAACAGCCAGGATAAGCCGCTCTATTCTCCTCTGCTCCGCGGGGTACTCGTCCGAGCCTACTTCTCCCCTTATGAACTCTTCGCCTTGCGGAAGCAGCCTCAGCGTATCAGGGTCAAAATGCGTCCCGCTTTGCATCCGGCCCAGTCTTAGAAGGGAATCCTGCCATTGTTTCTGGGCGCGCGCATCCGCCGCCCTTGCGGCTATCGGGTTGCCGGCGCCGTTGAGACCGCCTGATATGTAGTAGCTTGTGAGCGCCATTTCTATGAGTTTCTGGTCTGCTTCATCAATGATCAGGACTTGTCTTTCTATTTCTCCCGGAGCAAATTCCCCTGAGATCGTATCAAACACTAACTGGTCGGCTCCGACAACGATATTGCATCTGTATGCCGCGCTTTTTTCTTCAATTCCCATCCCACTCCTTATGACCCCTATGCTCAGACCAAATCTCTTGGCTCTTTCAACCCATTCCTCGACCAACGCATCATTAGCGGTTATAACATGGACCTTTTGCCCTCTCGCGGCCCTTTCCATGGCAGCAAGGATGCCTATCTCAGTTTTTCCCTGACCGCACCCGATATTAAGGAGCATGTTACCGCCCTGCGCAATGGCTTCAAGAGCAGCCATCTGGTTGGGATGCAGAAGGAATCTGGCCCCGGATTTAGTTGTGTATCCAGCACTATCAACAAGCCCCTGCCACCTGGCGCTTACTTCAGGGGCTATATCAAGAGCTTCCCCCGCAAGTACAGTCATTTCCGGAGCGACGGACAAGACTGCTGACGGCATGTTGGCAAGGCTTACAGGATTTGTTTGAGCTTCGCGGATAAGAGTGTCGAGCTGCCGGGCCCTGAATTGATCGGCCGGGTCCAAAAAACTCTCGGGGAGCAGAAGAACTACCTCTCCCATATCAAAATCCACAAGCCCGCTCGGTCTTCTTATCATAAAGGAGGGCATTGCAACATCAGAGGTCACTCTTATCTCTGCGACACGCAGTCTTGCCTGCTCACCTTCAACATTCACCGTTAATCTTAGTCCCGTTCCGTCTGCAAGTGCCAGCAAAGGATTGGAGGAAGAATTGAACGCCCCAAGCACCAGGCTCCTAAGTTCTAGGTTGCCAGCAAGACTGCCCTGTCCTGCCGGGGCAACAAAACCAGATTCACTGACAAGCACAGCAGCCCTGGTGCTGGTGTTGTCAAAAAGCACCGCCCCAGCATTAAGTTTGTTAAGTTGCCGAGCAAATTCTGCCTCGGGATCCGAAGAAGCCGACACCCCATCCTCTCTCATCCAGACCGACAACCTCAATGCCTGCCTTCTGCTGTCAGCCCGGTCAGCGGCGCTTGAAACACCGAGCATTGCCAGATTAAAAGGATAATCTATCAAATAGTTATATCCCCTTGCTGCAGACGCGCCAAGTCTTCTTGCCCAGTTGCTTTCGGGCTCGGCCCTCAAAAAGAACTCTTCTCCGGTACCCCACGGATCAAGGACCGCCCTTACGCCCATTATCAATGGCTGGACCTCTTCACCGTTCAAATAAACCCTTGCTCTTGTCACCCTGTTGTCAAACAGTCCTCCAAAGGCTCTTCTTTCCCAGCCCACGGGCAGCATTTTCACAAGCTTACCCGCTCCCGGAACATTTGCAAGTATCTTGAACAGTTCGGTCGCGGGCTGCAGGGTCCTTCCCCAGATGCTGTTCCAGCCGCCCCTTACCGCAAAATAATTGATGGCCCACGCCATCGCAAGTGCGATGCCGTAGTGCCCGTCTTCGGCCTCTTTTACCGCCTGCCTGTACCACAAAGGGGCAAATCTGGGAAAAAGTGCCAGCGCCGCCGCCGTATGCTTTACGCTCCTTCCGGTTTCGTCCCATGACTTATCTCCAAACATAGAGTGCATTACGCTGCGTATAGAGCTTACCGGCAGACCGACAAAAATAAAGAAAGGCATAAGTACCCGCAAATAGATCTGCTGCGACAAAAATTCTCCGGGGACTGCTCCGGGATTTGACATAAGGTCTTTTACTGCGCGGATGCCGACTGCAAGAGCCGCTCCCAACGGAGTGGCTCTTTCTTCCTCTGTGAGGTTATTTGCTATGGCCTCCAAAAAACCGAGATCAAGGTTCATATAAGAAGCAAAACCAGTGCCGCCTGCACCCGAAGCTGAGGCCGAGAACGGATCTCCCACCGTCAGGTCATCACCCGAAACAAGCAGTTCGCTCAATTCTATAAGAAGCGCATATTCGGGAGAACCGGCTTTTATATCAATAACATTCCCGCCTTTGTTGCCGGCTATAAGCCCCTTGATCCTTGAGAGTATAACCCCTATCCTTTTCTTTTTTTCTCCTTCGAACTGCCTTTCTATCTGCTGCAAGAGTTTTTCAAGGATCTTGAGATCGAATACGGTAAGGCTCTTTTTTTCAGCATCCGTAAGGGTCCCCGCCAAAAATCTGTTATAGTAATCGTTATCAAGGTCCTTAAACTCTCCGTAATACTCCATGCACAGCCCCTTGATCTGCATCCTGACCTCAAGCGAGGGGTCCTGCCCAAGCCCAACTATCGACAGCATTGCCCTGCCGAAAAGCTCGGTGTTGGGGGTTGGATCAACAGTTCCTTCTTTTGTATCGACGATCAGGGAGATCAGCACCGAAAGGGCCTGTCTTATTTTTTCCAGTTCATTTCGCTGCTCCGGCGTCAAATTTTCATAGTCGCCCGCTCCCGGACGCAGAGAAAGAAAGCCTGTTGTTTTCCAGACATCAAAAAGCCCCACCTTTTTCAGATTTTGTTCTGCATTTCTAAGTATTTCCCTGGCATGAACAAGGTTCCTTCTTGCATTGTCCGTTAACCCTTCATAACTGACCTGAAAAAGGTATTGATTAGCATAAGCGCAAACAGTATCAACCGCACCGGCCAGTCTGCCCCAGGCAGGATCATTTGCAACATACTTGGTCAAGATCCACTTAAAAAAGTCATAGGTTATCACATCGCTGTCTATGAACGCCTGAATAGCGTCTCTTTCGGCAAGTTTTGGCAATAGTTCTGCAGCACAGGCGCTTCTTTGCTCCTCGGTTAGTCCCGCGCGCTGCTGGGCGGTGCCGCGCAGCCTTTCTATATCAGCATTTAGCTCTGACAGCCTCTGTGCAAGAGTGTTATCCCTGGTATAAAGCCTTTTTAACTCTATCATCTGCGCGTCCGCCGGCTTACCCGGTATTGCAGCCGCCATTGTTGGATAAACGGCATACCATGCCTTATTGGTATCCTGCGCGGAAGAGGCGTTCATCTCCAACATCCACAGCAGGGCCTGCACCCCTTCGTTGTCCGGGGCCGCGCTCCTCAAGGCTGAGATATCTATCCTTGCCCCCTGGTTGGTTGCAGCGAATTCTTTAAGCCTTGCCGCCTGCAGTACTGTCATCCCGGGATTGTCGGAAGTTATGCTTAGGATCAGGATTTGCAGCTTTTGCCCCAGAGGGTCTGACGAAAGATCCCCGGCAAACCGCACAAGTATCTCGCGCTCCTCAGGAGATATGTAAGCTCTGTTCATTGTCAGGTCAGAGCCCGCTATCCTCAATAAAAGCGACTTTAGTGCGGGGTGCGATTTTTCTGCGGAAGAGGTCAAAAACTTCACCAGCTCCGGATCATCTTTCATATTGTAGTGGACATAGGGAACACTGTTGCTTGACAGCCTGTCTGCTATGATCCCAAGATGCGCGCTTGTAAAAAAGTCGGGGGTGTCCCCACCCTCAGCCAAGCCGGGGAGCTGTATACCGGATGTCCTTAGTCCGTTAAGATAATATGCGACCGGCGTCCGGGATGAAGCCCCCATAGGGTCCAAAACTATCCTTCTTGACCCCGGAACGAACGCAGGCTCGACAAGTATCTGTATGCCTTCGGTCTTTGGAAGGTCCGCGGCCCTTCCGGAATAGATATTAACGCAGACTCTGCTTTGTGATGCTAAGGCCCCGGGAAATCGCAGAGCTTTTATACCTTCCGGGTCTATCTCGACTTTGCCGCACATGGACAGAAGGCGTTCAATCTCTTCGGCGCTGCACGGCTTTTCTGCCGCAAATAATTTATCGTGCATCATCGACAAAAATGCCTTTTGCGACGGCGAAGTGAACTTAGTCCTTAAATAGGCTATGGCATAGTAAACAGTCCCGTTGACATTATCAGGCACCCACTGGCGGATGGCAGAACCCAGCCTTGTGCCTCCCACCAGGCTCTCAAGCGGGACTATCCTGAAATTCCCGGTCTGGGATGCATGCACAGAGGAAAGGTCTTTGTCCTCCTGATCGCCCCATTGAAAGGACAGCTCCATAATACCGTCCGGGTCCTGCGCAAGGTCCTTAACAGTATCTTCAAAAGGCTTGGGGCTGCCGTTCCTTCTGGTAAAACTGTACATTGCAGCCGCTGTTGCCTCGTCCATACGCCCGTCTGCCGGATGAGTTTCGGCAAGATATGGCTGGTTGGTAGCGGGATTCACCGTTTCCTGCAACAGCCTCTGGGCCCTAGCAACCCTTTCCCTGCGGGTGTCAGAACGCCGCGGAGAACCAAAAACCAATACGGGAGAGCTCATCTCCCCTCTTGCCGACCAGGATGAAGGGACAGAAAAAGAAACGGCATCCGATGATCTCAGTTTTTGTACCAGTTCGGCGGTCTCTTTTTCACCCAGCAGCTGCCTGTTGGCCTGGGCGTAAGCTATAGCCTCATTAATTTTTCCTTCCCCTATCAGGGTATTGAGCCTCTTTTCTATCCTGATCCTGCTTATTATCCTGTCGGGGTCCGCGCCGGCTTTTTTGAGCAGTTCATATACTGCGCCGCCGTTCTTTTCGTCAAGAATATATTCTATTGCCTCATCATATTTGCCGGCCTTGAGCAGTTCGTTTATTCTTTTGTCAACATCAAAGAGCTCGAGCCTGACCTCAAAGTGCTCTATCATCTCCGCGATCTTATCCGGGGCTATCTTTGCCTTTTCAAAAAGTTCTTTTGTGGCCGTTGATCTAAATATTTCGAGGATCCTTCTTATAAGCTCTTTTGCTCCGCCTGCTCCTTCGATCTTTCCTTCTTTTGCCAGTTCGCTTGCCTGGGTTTCAAGCCTTTTGAGTTCCGAATTAAGACGGTCAAGCTGTTCCTGGGTCTCGATCCCTTCGGCCAGTTTGGCCGCATCGATCCCAACGCCTCCCAATAAAGCCGCCATAGATGCATCGCCGCGCAAACTTGCGGCAAGCGCCTTTGCACCGGCAAAGTCACCATTCCTGGCAAGCCTTGTTATCTGCGAAAGAGCGGCTTTCCCCCTTGCAAATAAGCGGTGGACCGCCAGCAGTTCTGCCTGACCGTCTCCTGCTCTGCCAAGTGTTTGCTCGGCCTCCTTTAGGGCCGCAGCATCTATCTGCTCGAGCAGCGGCTCTCTTGCCTGATCCGGCATTGCGGCAATAAGGTCCTGGCTGACGGAATAGTATACATAGACCTTGAACTGCATTTCCTGGTCCTGAGTCTGAGGAGCAAGGAATTCCCTGGCGTAGCGGTTTGAATTGAACGTTGTCAGGACCCTGGCCCTTGCCTGGGGATCGTCCCAGACGGCGCGGAACCTTTTCTCGACAAACTCCTGGCCCCACTGCTTTATCGCTGCGTCTATCGTGGCCGAGATCTGGGAATTGAAAAAGTGCCCGAGGTATCTCTTTTGCGCGCTTCCGAGTTCCGGCGAAGGCCCTGAGGAGGAGCCTTCGTCTTCAAAAGGCCTGGTCTGAGGAAGTTCGGCCGTTGATCTTGGCCCTGTGGTTGTTGAAGAAGAGATATCGGCAGGGCCAAGCCTTACCGCTCCTCCTTCGGGCCTTAATTCTGAGACCCCCATGCAGCGACCCCCCTGTACCTATGTATCGTCAAAATCTCAGGCTCGCTTCATCTTCTTCTGTCCAGTTCCTGGACCTTGGAGTGAACATCAAAAAGAGTCCTGCCTGAGGAAATGGTTTGAGACCTTAATCCGGCTTCCACACGGGCCCCAAAATCCTCCTGAACAAAATTTTGTTTTGGCCTGCTTCTCATAAATTCTACGGCCGCAAGAGGCCCCGTGACCTGGACTTCGGGAGCGATAGAGCTCAAAGCGACCAACTTGACATGGAACAGCATAGAATAGATGCTGTCTGCTATCCTGAAGGCCTCGCGCCTTAATTCCGACAAGGCGGGCCCGGAGGCAGAAGCTCCGGCCTTTCTGTTCAAGTACCTAAGGACCCGTTCGGCAATTTCCGCTTCCTCTAAGGAGAACAGTTCTTCGTCCAGTATCCTGGAATCGTCATAAGCGTTCAACTCGTTCAACAGCCTTGTAAGAGAGACCAGCCTCATCCTGGGGCTTTTGACGGGATCATTCCAGGTCCTGTAGAACGCGTTGCGGATTATGTCCAGATATTTTGCGCCGTCATAGGTTTTGTCGCTCATGATGAGGTAGTTAAAAGCGTCTCTCTGTACTGCTGTGATCCTGTCCCTGTACCGGGCTATCTCTTCCGAGGAAAAACCAAAGGCAAGAAGAGCGGCATTGTCCTCAAGCGCACCGGAAATGCGCGATCCGTCCGCTCTCAGGTTTTCGAGAACCGTTCTCATTGCGCTGTTTTCGGCGAACCGTCCGTCAAACAGGCACACCTGCCTGCTGGTCCTTTCCATAGTCTCTTCTAACACTTTTGCCATTATTGCCCTGTCGCTCCTTGCATCCAAAAGCCTCTTAAGAACAGCGTCAAAACACCTTGAGAGGCACTGGAGCTCCGATTCTCCTTCTTTCTTCTGCGAAAGGGCTTCTGTTCTGGCCTGCAATATCAGGCTGTGTAGAGCCTCAAGAGCTTTTATCGCATCCCGTCCGGTTTTTGAAGGGACCAGCTGGCGTACTGCCCGCACAAGAATATGGTCGTTCAACAGATCGGTCCTGGACAGGTCAAACACTCTTCTTGTCCTGGCATACACCGCTTCACGGTCGTCGATAAACCCGGGCCTGCCCTGCGCTCCCACCACAAGAGAGCAGAACCCCCACTGGTCAAGTTCAAAGCCTTCATAATTATCCTCGGGATTGAGCGAAAAGTAAAGCTGTTCGTTAAGTTTCCCTACCATCCCCTCTACGGACAGGCTGCTGGCAGGATCAAAGCGCACCAGGGCAAGGTAGCCCTGAGCATCTGTTGAGGCATCCAGCTGGCCCAGCAGCAGCCGGTCAACGATTATGTCCTCTTTTTTGACCGCAAAAGACAGCATCCCGTTGCCGGCCAGGTCAAGCCCCATGGCCTGCACCTGCTGCCACGCTTTTTCCACCTCTTCGCGGCTGCCAACCAGCAGTTTGAGCCCGGTAACAGGCGTTGCAAGCCCCTGTTGCCGGCGCTCGGAAACAAGTTTAAGAATAGAAGCAAGGCTCATCGGCTGCAACTGCTCGGGAGCAAGAAGCCCGTGGTCCGCAAAGACCTTTGCCGCCCGCTCCACAACAGGCCCCACAAGCTCCCTCTTGTAGGCGGCAAGGGCGGCACGATACCTGTTTTGGGAATCAATAAGGGTTCTTTGTCCTGTAGGATCCAATAGTATTTCTAGTATTAAGCTCTTTTGAGCCTCAGTAAGGTTCAAACCCG
>Ga0265297_10000453_pt1 | contig 122193 bp, 131 predicted proteins | sample Munlanlwell13791_FD_192502 | JGI IMG/M metagenome (GOLD analysis project Ga0265297, IMG submission 192502) | Leachate microbial communities from a municipal landfill in Southern Ontario, Canada - Leachate well 137-91 | ecosystem: Engineered > Solid waste > Landfill > Unclassified | place...
TTGATAAGGCGTAACAACGAAAATCCACCTGCCATCTAACGTCGTATGCAAAGCATAAAGCGGTGTATTAGCGCTTAAAAACATCATTTGAAGATTATCAAACGGATAGCCTTGACCTGGTATGTTCCAAGAAGAAAAAGATGGGGAATTAGTTGGTAAGGCGCGTAACGCACTATTTCGAACTAAAATCGCACATTTTCGCAAATTAGGAAAATGTAAAAGGTCCACATTGGCACTTAATGCTTTAGCCCATTTTGTCGTATGCAAATTTTGATTTGCATCCCAACCGGGGTTTTTTTGGTAAGCAGTAACAACTTCTTTTATCTCTCCTTTAAAGTTTTCTTGCCGAGCTAAAATTTTGTCAGCTTGCCAAGGCGCAAAAAATTTAGATAAATAATGGCTTGGCAAAGCTAGAGAATTGCTAAAAATAGTGTTCTTATTAACAAAAGCCAAAGCATTTTGCGGAGTTTTATTGATTTCTGCTCGTAAAGTTCGCTGAGAAGCGCAAGCATTAAACAAAATTAATGTAGACAATACTAAAAAAATTCTTATTAAACAACGCATGCTTTACTATTGAAAAACCCATTATCTCTAGCATAAATAAAAAGACACAACCTTAATGGTATTACGCTCTAATCTTTTGTCAAAAAAATTATAGTATTTCATATTTGCCTTAATTATTTATTTATGCCAATATAATCATGCTCGCGTGGTTAACCTCGCAATAAGGATTTTTTACCAAGGAAGTTCCGCTCCAGCCCTACAATTATAAACTTCCCCAGATGAAATCTGCCATAAATGAGGAGAGATCTATGACAAATACAACAGAATTTTTGGCACAAGTTTTTAAAATTGAGGAATTAGTGCAATATCAAGCTAATGCCATTGTTAGCAAACAAATTCTTAAACACAATTCTGGAAACCTTACCTTCTTCGCCTTCGATAAAGATGAAGCGTTAAGTAAACATAGCGCACCGTATGATGCCACTGTATTAATTCTTGATGGTAAAGTAGAGATTACGTTAGGCGAAAAAACGCATACTTTGCAAAAAGGCGAATTTATTATTATGCCAGCTAATATTCCTCACGCCCTTAAAGCCATCGAACGCTTTAAAATGCTACTCATATTAGTTCGTCCAAACTGAAACACCAATGAGCAAAATTAATATAAAAATTAAAAGGGTTTATGACCACCCCACAAAAGACGATGGCATGAGAATTTTAGTCGACAGACTTTGGCCACGCGGTTTAAGTAAAAAAGAGGCAAAAGTTTATTTATGGTTAAAAAATATTGCGCCAAGTAATGAACTAAGAAAATGGTTTAGTCATGATGTTGCAAAATGGCAAGAATTTCAAAAACGTTATGCCAATGAATTAAAGAACAACAAAGAAAATTTGGATAAACTTAAGCAATTAGTCAAAGAAGAAGCAACAATCACTCTACTTTTTGCCGCCACTGATATCGAACATAATAATGCGGTAGTGCTGAAAAGAATTTTGACCCAGTGAGTCCTAAAAATCCTTACCCCAATCAACACTAATAACGCCCTGCTTAAGATCCACAGAAAGAATTACGCTTTTTATGAAAGGAATTAAACGCTCCCTCAGCTGCCCTTCCTCTCTACTTTCCACACGCAAAACATCGTTGGATCCAGTGGCAAAAACTTCTGTTACTTTGCCTAAATTTTGATTTTCTTGGTTAATTACTTCTAAACCCACTAGGTCAGCCCAATAATAAGATTTGTTGTCTTGAATAGGTGGAAGAGCACTGCGGGGAACCGCGATTAAAGAGTTGGTCCACAAAGCTGCTGCGTCACGATCCAAACAACCTTTTAGTCGAACCAAAATTTGATCGCCATGCTGTTTATAAGATTCAACTTCTAGTTCTTGCCAAGCGCCTTTTCTTTGCACTTGCCAAGGAAAAAGCTTCAAAATATTTTCAGGTGGTTGAGTAAAAGAATTGACACGCAAAAAGCCTTGCACGCCCACAGGCCTACCAAGACGTGCAATGATAATTAATTTGTTTTGCGGCACGATAGTTTAAGCTTGTTCTGCTGGGGCAGCTGGCGCTTCCACTGGCTTTTCTTCTTTGGCAGCTTTGGCCTTTTTCTTAAACTCTTTCGGAGCTACAACATCTTTTGCAGCTACTTGATCGCGGTTTTTCAGTAAGAATGCAACACGCTCAGAGGGCTTGGCGCCACAACCTAACCAATATTGAAGACGTTCGTCTTCTATTTTAAGCGTAACCTCGCCGCCCTTGGCGATTGGATTATAAAAGCCTAAACGCTCAATATAACCACTATCGCGTGGTTTGCGACTATCGGTTACTAAAATATTATAAAAGGGACGTTTCTTGGTGCCGCCTCGAGATAAGCGTATAACTACCATTCTGTTATTACCTCTAAAGTTCTGATATTTCTAAAACCGCCGAATTCTACGCGAAAATCGAGCTAATGGGAAGGATATTAAATCAAAACCAAACTTCAAAACATAACTCGTTGATTTACAATGAAATGTTATAGACATGTTTTTTATAGCTTGCCGCGACGAAGCTTAGCGAAGACGGGGCATGTTTTCTTCTTTTTAATTTTGTAAATAAACGAGAACGTAACAATGAAATACCTGGCGCTTTTAACGACCATAAGTAAAATCAAAGATCCCAAATAACTAAAGCTAGGAGTAAGCTCATGTTTAAACTCTTTCAGAAACTCACTCAAAAGAAACAGTATACACTTACAAACTATTTATCTAGACGAATAAGAGTTTTAGAAAAGACCAATAATTTTTTAAGCTTAGCCAACATGGCTCCATCGATAAATGACTCAGATATTCCTGAACTCGTAACATTTCTAAACACACAACCACAAATAACTGATCTAGACTTGAGCGTAAACAATATTGGCGATGAAGGGGCCAAAAAACTTGGCGCATTACTGTATGTTACTAATCTAAATTTAGCACGTAATAACATTAGAGAGAGTTTTGACCACTTAGTAAAAAAACCATGGTTTTATTTAAATTTAGAAGCTAATGACTTAAAGCCAGATTTTCAAACAAGTAGACCTTTCCTAACGCCTGCAAGAATCAAAAGTATACAATGCTTAAGTATAAATCTTGAGGAAAATAATTTACCACACGATTTATTAGATTTGCTAGAACAACAGATAAAAGACAATCGTTCGCGCTTTCTTTCAACAACATTAAAAACTTAGCTACCACATGTTTTTTAAAGCTTTTTTATAACTAGAAAGTTTTTGCTAATTTCCTTTCTAAAATTATCGCTGTTGGCATGCCAATCTATAGCATCAATTCTCCTACCCTCCCATATTAAAATGCCGCATCATGCTCTGTAGCTTTCCGCCCTTCATACGCTTCATCATTTTTTGCATTTGTTCATATTGTTTTAACAGACGATTCACATCTTGTACTTCCGTACCAGAACCACTAGAAATACGTCTCCTCTGAGATCCTTTAATCAGAGCCGGAAAACGTCTTTCACGCTTAGTCATAGAATCAATAATTGCCGCCATGCGCACAAACTGTTTATCATTTAGCATCGCTTTAGCCTGTTCTGGCAGCTGGCCTACGCCCGGCATTTTGCTTAAAAGACCTTGAATACCGCCCATCTTGCTCATTTGACGCAGCTGATCTCTAAAATCTTCTAAATCAAATCCCTTTCCTTTGATAATCTTCTTAGTTAATTGCTCAGCTTTGGCATGGTCAACTTTTTGCTGTACTTCCTCTACCAAGCTAACCACATCGCCCATGTCTAAAATACGCGAGGCAATACGATCCGGATAAAACGGCTCTAGCGCAACGATTTTCTCGCCCGTACCAATAAATTTAATCGGCTTACCAGTAAGAAAACGCATAGAAAGCGCAGCGCCGCCACGTGCATCACCATCCGTCTTGGTTAAAACAATACCAGTTAGATTCAGCTTTTCATTAAAAACTTTAGCAACATTAGCCGCGTCTTGACCAGTCATGCTGTCCACAACTAACAACGTTTCCACCGGATTCAGCGTAGCTTGCAAGCGCACCAATTCTTCCATCATTTCCGCATCAACATGCAATCTTCCTGCCGTATCAAATAAAATCACCTCAGCAAGCTGATTCCTCGCCATTTGCAAAGCTTCTTTAGCTAAATTAGATGGATTTTTTTCAGTGTCGTTTTTATAAAAAGGAACATTAATTTGCGCAGCAAGAGTTTCTAACTGCTCTATAGCCGCCGGACGATAGACGTCTGCACTAGTTAAAAGAACTTTTTTCTTCTGCGTTTCAGTCAAATATTTTGCTAATTTAGCTATAGTTGTAGTTTTACCAGAACCCTGTAAACCAACAACCATAACCACAACTGGCGGTTCAGCCTTTAAATTCAGCTCTACGTTACTTTCACCAAGTGTTCGAACTAGCTCGTCATGAATAAACTTAATTAAAACCTCGCCCGGTCTTAAACTCTGCAAAACTTCCTGACCCACAGCCTTAGTTTGAATAGTTTCAATAAACTCTTTTACAACTGGCAAAGCCACATCCGCTTCCAAAAGCGCAATACGCACCTGGCTTAGTGTTTCCTGGATATTTTCTTCTGTAAGTCGACCACGCCCAGTCAAATCGCGAACTGTTTTTACTAAACGTGAAGATAAATTTTGAAACATATTTATTATCCACCTAATTGATTTTTAAGCATAAAATACCCAGCAGCCGCTATTCCACCTACCAATGCTACAGGTGTCACTACTTGTTTAAAAAAACTGCCGCAAGAAGGCAAACTATCATCTGATTCAATACTATAATCAAGCGAAGTACCAATTGCTTTAGGATCAGTAATTCTAGACCAAAAGCTAGACTGCGACGAAGTACTTGGCTTTACTGTATTTTGCATAAACACTGCCCTCTAAGTTTATTTGAAATGATTGTAATGAATTTCCTGGCTTTGCACAATGCGAAAAATACGCAAAAACACGGGGTTTTTCCAACTAAAAATTATGCTACATTCTGGCCAATGCGATATTTTCAGCACAAAAATTCTTTACTAAAGCGAAGACAAAGTGGCTTTACACTTTATGAGTGTCTTTGCGTTTTGCTAATAATCTCTATTTTGCTGCTAATAACCATGCCCACTTGGAATACTTTCATCGTAAGAAATCGCGTTGCAACTGGTGTGGAAAATATTATGGACGCCTTACGCCTTGCACGCGGCACCGCCATTAATCAAGGCAAACACGTTCTTCTTTCTAAAAACGGTAAAACTTGGAGCGATGGACAAATTGTGATTATCAAAAAAACCAAAAAAGTTATAAGAACTTTCCCCTCTACATCATATGGCGACACATTGGATTGGCATGGCAATTTAGGTCGAAATGATAGCATCGAGTTTATGCCAACTGGCTTTCCCAATGGTCAACAAGGCAGTTTCTATTATTGTCCCAAAGGCTTTCCCATTTATGCTAAAGCCATCATTATGAACACCAATGGCCGTCTGCGTTTAAGCAATAAAACCGCGGAGGGCAAAAAGATTTCTTGTGCTCCACCATAGTGGAAGCTAATTAATTTTAGCGCTATCTTTCAACAAAGCACAAATAATCATCACACTATCTAACATTGTGTAATCAGCTAATTTTTGCTTAGCTTCACCTGAATTTTCTGCTAAAAATTCTATTTGGCGATAAAGATTATCGGATGTTTGATCTTCGGGGTAGATAGCAGAGCTGAGCCCTAAAGCTTCGAAGTGTTTAGCATTCAAAATTTGATCACCGCGGCTAGATTCCTTGGATAATGGCAATAAAATATGCGGTTTTTTTAGCGCAATTAATTCATGCACTGAATTAGAACCAGCGCGAGAAACAACAAGATCAGCTGCCGCTAAAACATGTGGCATTTCTTCGCTTATATACTCAAATTGCACATAACCTCCCTGATCTTTTAAGGCCTCATCAATCTTACCTTTACCACAAGAGTGCACAATCTGAAAATTAGGCAGTAATTTTGGCAAAAGCTCACGCACTAATCTATTAACAGAATCAGCGCCTAAACCACCTCCCTGTACTAACATGATTTTTTTATTACTATCAAATCCGCAAAATTCTCGTCCTATTTCAGCATCGCCTTGCAATAGCTCGGGACGAATTGGCAAGCCAGTATATACCAATTTATTTTTATATTTTTCCGAGAAATATTTAGCGCTTTGTGCAAAAGTTGTGCATATTTTAGTTGCAAAAGGAAAGCTTAGGCGATTAGCTAAACCTGGCGAAAAATCTGATTCATGAATAATAACAGGAATATGACGTATCCAAGCGGCAACTACTACCGGAAAAGCTACAAAGCTGCCTTTAGAAAAAACAATACTTGGCTTAACTTGACCGCAAATTCGCCAAGCTCCCAAAATACCAAACACAATCTTGAATGGATCAATAAAATTGCGCCAACTAAAATAGCGTCGCAACTTGCCAGTAGAAATAGCAAAATATTGAACCTTAGGCTTCACATGCGCGACAATACTGCTCTCTTGCCCACTTTTAGATCCAACATAAAAAATCTCCCACTTCTCGCTCGAGAGCTTTTTTATCAACGCCAAATTCGGCGTAACGTGTCCGGCCGAACCACCACCTGTAAAAATAATTTTTGACATATCTCCTCTTTAGACGCTATGAATCGCGTCTCTACATTATGATGCGATCAATTTCCTCAGAACTTGTAATACCTTCTAAAATTTTTTGTGCTGCCGATACACGTAAATTCGGTAAACCACCTTGCTCAGCCAACACAGCCAATGCACTCAGATCTTTACTCGATAGCAAAACATCGCTCATTTTACTAGTAAACGGCAAAAACTCAAAAATGCCAATTCGTCCAGAATAACCCTTATTGCAATTAGAACAACCCACGGGTTGGAAAATCTTTTGATCTTTCGCATAGGGCAACACAGACAAAGCCGATGCTTGCCACCTTTCCTTGCTGAAATTAACTTCTTTTTTGCAATGCGAACAAAGGCGACGCGCCAGCCGCTGCGCAATAACCAAATGCAATGAACCAGCCAAATTAAATGCAGGAACACCTAAATTGAGTAAGCGCGTCACAGCTTCTAGAGCTGAATTAGTATGCAGAGTCGCCAAAACTAAATGCCCCGTCTGTGCCGCTCTTACCGCAATTTCAGCCGTATCTGAATCACGGATTTCACCAAGCATAATAACATCCGGATCTTGTCGCAAAAAAGAACGCAGTGCTCGCGCAAAAGTCAGGCCAATTTTAGGATGCACTTCAACTTGATTAACTCCTGGAAGCTGAATTTCGATAGGATCTTCGATACTTATAATATTTCGCGTTTCTAAATTTAAAATATTAAGCGCTGCATATAAAGAAACCGTTTTACCGCTACCAGTGGGTCCCGTCACCAAGATCATTCCTTCCGGTTTTTTAATGGCGCGCATAAATATTTCTTGCTCTCTACCATCCAAACCAAGAGTTTTCAAATCTAGAGCAACACTATCTGACGGCAAAATACGCACTACAACTTTTTCGCCAAATAATGTTGGACAAGTACTAATGCGACAATCACAGCAAATGCCATTGGATAAACGCAAAGTAAAACGTCCATCCTGCGGCAACCTCTTTTCTGCAACATCTAACCTTGCCATTACTTTCAAACGAGCACTGTATTGCTCAGCTACAAGCAAATCGGCCTTTACCAGTTCATGCAAAATACCATCAATGCGCAACCTGATACGATAAAATTTCTCGTACGGCTCAAAATGCACATCTGATGCATTTTTTTGCACAGCCATTTCTAAAATATCGGCAATAAATTGAACAACAGGTGTGTCGGATGAAGTGTTAAACACGGTTTTCTCCTAAAGAAATAGGAGGTTTAGCAGATTTTAGGCATGTGTGCAATACGGGGTTATTGCCCCTCACATTTCCCCACGCAGTGAATTCGTCAAAATTTCAGTGATTTTCACTCCAACTATTTGGCCAATTAAATCAGATGGGCCTGAGAAATTCACTATACGATTGTTTTCGGTGCGACCGGAGAGCTCTTTAGTATTTTTGCGAGCTTTACCAACCACAAGTACTTTGTGTGGTTTACCTAACATAGATTCGCTTATAGAATTAGCTTGTTCCAGCAATGCCGTCTGTAACTTTGCTAAACGCGTTTTTTTCACGGCAAGAGGTGTATCATCTCGCAAAAGAGCGGCTTTAGTATTTGGCCGGGGACTATAAATAAAACTAAAAGATTGATCGAATTTGATTTTTTCTACTAAATCCAACATTTTCTTAAAATCTTCTTCAGTTTCGCCCGGAAATCCAACAATAAAATCTGTCGAAACACTAATATTTGGACGTACTTGGCGAAGCTTAGCAATTTTTTCTTTATATTCCTCAATTGTATAACTACGCCGCATAGCTTCTAAAATGCGATTAGAGCCATGCTGCACTGGTAAGTGCAAATGATTAGCTAACTTAGCTGTATCAGCAAATACTTCTATAAGACGTTCGGAAAAATCGGCCGGATGCGAAGTCGTAAAACGAAGCCTAAGAATCCCAGGAATTTTGACTGTTTCTCTAATTAAATCCGCTAAATCCTTACCATCAGCCTTGTAAGCGTTAACATTTTGCCCTAAAAAATGAATTTCTTTTACGCCTTGCGAGGCCAAAATTTCGCACTCTGTCAAAACATCCTGAAATGGCCGACTAATTTCACGCCCTCTCGTAAAGGGCACAATGCAATAACTGCAAAAACGGTTACAACCTTCCATGATAGTTACGTAAGCTAAAGATCCATTAGATTTAGCTGGTGGAAAATGCTGAAACTTCTCATTCTTTAATAATCGAATATCTATCGAGCGTTTAGCACTTTCTGAAGCTTCATCATAGAGTACTGGCAAACGATGCAATGTCTGCGGACCAAAAATGATACTTACATAAGGAGCTCTCTCTAAAATTTTCTTACCGCTTTCCGTAGCAACACAACCCCCTACGCCGATAATCATTTCCGGCCGTTTTTTCTTAAAGGCGCGAAAACGCCCCAAATCTGAAAATACCTTTTGCTCCGCCTTGCCGCGTATGGCACAGGTATTCAGCAGAATCAAATCCGCATCCTTAGGATCATTAACCAATTCCATATTGTGAGATGCTTGCAAAATATTTGCGATTTTCTCCGAATCGTAAACATTCATCTGACAGCCGTAGGTTTTTATGTAGAGTTTAGGCATGGTGATTCTTAGTCAGTATATAATACTCATTCAATTTTTTCTGCAATACTTTTTTGGGAATAAGCTGAGTCTTATAATCAGCTATCATTGCTGGTGAAAGATTACGGCTTAAAGAATATTTTACAACAAGAAATTTGTGTCAACACTGTTGACACAATTTGACTGTCACGATACGTTTCATGGAATTTCCGCATCGAAACGTTATATCAAAAAATTTTAGTTTTTAACCTAAAAAACAATCTTGCGCGGAGCTACTTTACCATCCGATAAAATCTCACCAACACCAACAAAACTTTCATCTTTGCGGCGCAGTTGAACGTAACCAGTAGCCGGGGAACGAGGAATTAAGACAGGATTACCTTGGCGTAAATAATAAATTAGATCCTCAGTGACAGTTAAAACTGGCCAGGCTTCCACCATAGATTCTATAGGCAAAAGTAAGGCATCTAGTTTAGCCAAATCGCCTTGTGAGGCTAACTCTTCCAAAGTTTGCAGCGTAACCATGCGATCTTCTTTGTAATTACCAACATTTTTGCGTCGTAGCATTGTAACATGCGCACCAACGCCCAAAGCGTCGCCAATATCTTCCACTAAAGTGCGCACATAAGTGCCTTTACTACAATGCACAAAAAGGTCTAATTCTGTAGGATGTTCGGTTGGATTAATTCCCAGTAAATCTAATCTGTACACAGTCACAACTCGCTTCTCGCGCTCTACAGAAATTCCAGCACGAGCTAATTTATAAAGCGGTTGTCCATTATGCTTTAAAGCTGAATACATGGAGGGCAACTGTTCAATATCGCCCCGAAACTTTTGTAAAACTGTTTGAATTTGATCCAGAGTAAACTTAGGTACTGGCTTTTCTTCTAGAATTTCCCCTTCCGTATCACCAGTTGCTGTTTTTATGCCTAATTTAGCGCGCACAATGTAGCTTTTATCGGTGTTCAATAAAAATTGTGCAAATTTAGTAGCTTCACCAAAACAAAGCGGCAACATGCCGCTTGCCAAAGGATCTAAACTGCCCGTATGACCAGCTTTACATGCGGCATATAACCTCTTAACTCTTTGTAGGACTTCGTTGGAAGTCATATCAAGTGGCTTATCTAGAAGCAGTACTCCGTTAATTTTGCGGCAATTATTTTTTCTTGATGGTCGCATTTTCAAGTCTCGCTATTCGGGTCATCTTGCTTTACTGCCATGTCAATCAAAGCCGATAATTTTCGCCCTACAGCGATCGACTCATCATAAAAAAACATCAACTGCGGCACAATACGTAAGCTTAGTTTTTCTGCCAATAAATGGCGTAAAAACTTCGTCTCCTGCTTAAGGGCTTGGAGATTTTCTTTAATATTTTCGTCATTTAAAAACGTAACATAGATGCGGGCGGACGACAAATCGCGCGAAAGCTTAACTGCCGTAACCGTAACGCCCTTGAAAGCGGGATTATCTGTATTAAATAGCATAGCCGAAGCTAATTCATGATGAATTAACTGGGCTACTCGGTCTGCGCGATTAAAATTCTTTTGGGCCATAAAAACATGTCTATGTATTTTCTTTATAAATCAATGTGTTGTATTTTAAAAATGATTTTAGCAAGAATATCCTAACTATTTAAATCAAGCAAGAAAAAAAATTGTCGTAACCCCGAAGTAATATTATACTTGCCCCATGGCTACACCTAAGCACACAAGAAAAAAGACCAGCAAAACCAAGCGCGTACCGCCAGCTTACCTTAGTTTTTACAACCGAGAATGCAATCGACTAAGCGGTATACAGCTTGCTTGCATGCTTGGTATAACTGTTTTTTGGTTGATTATTAGGGGTAATCTTGAAGCCTCATCAGCTTTTTACGGCTGCCTAGCTTGGATTTTTCCCAGCATATACTTCACTAAAAAAGTTCTTCGGAGTATTTATCCAGCGAAGCTAAAACAATCTCCGCGTGCTTTACTTGGATTGTTTTTTTTGACCGAACTTAAAAAACTAATCTTAAGCATGTTGTTAGTTTTCCTCTGCGTTCGTTATTTGCCTATTAATAATCTGGCATTTATGAGTGGTTACATTGTGGCTATTTTAGCCCCATGGCCTTGGTTTTTAAGCTTATTTACAATATATCAAAAAGAAAAAACATGAGCGAGTCTTTCATCACGCCAACTCAAGGCGACTACATTCAGCACCACCTACGCTACCTGCAACTAAACTTGCATAACTTTACTTTTTCAGACGGCGGTTTTTTTACTTTAAATCTCGATACCCTAGGAATGTCCATCTTAACCGGCTTGGTCTTCTTTTGCCTCTTTCGTTACGCTGCCAAAAGAATGAAAAGCGGAGTTCCTGGCAAATTGCAAAACTTCGTAGAAATGGTTGTAGAATATGTTGCTCAACTGATTAAAGACTCCTTTCATGGGAGATCTAAACTAATAGCACCCTTGTCTTTGACCATTTTCGTCTGGATTTGGATCATGAACTTCATGGACCTTATTCCCGTCGATATATTATCTGTTCCATTATATCACCTAGGTATACTAAGCCCGACCTTCCGCTTGGTACCAACAGTAGACATCAATTTGACTTTTGCTTTATCTTCAACGGTTTTTTTATTGATCCTGTTTTACAATGCTAGCTGTAAAGGTGCAAAAGAACTAAGCAAAGAGTGGCTTGCCGCGCCATTCCATGTCTGGCTCTTTCCAATTAACATACTGTTTCACCTCATAGAAGAAGTAGTTAAGCCTGTATCTTTAGCTCTGCGACTTTATGGCAATATGTTTGCAGGTGAACTGATTTTTCTACTCATAGCAGCACTCCCTTGGTGGATCCAATGGACAGTAGGTGGAGTTTGGGCACTTTTCCACATATTGGTCATTACAATACAAGCTTTTGTCTTCATGATGTTGACTGTTACGTATTTAGGCATGGCGCACGGATCAGAGAGCGGGCATCACTAAATTTTCCCTTGCAATGACATAAAAAACACGGTATTACAATTCATGATTTTTAATTCATAACTTTAAAGTAGCGGAGAAAACAATGGAAATAGCACAATTAGCCACACAAATTCAAACCCTAACTGTCCTTGGCGCAACGCTCCTAATCGGACTTGCCGCCGTTGGAACCGCCATTGGTTTTAGTATTTTGGGCGGTAAATTTCTTGAAGCCATAGCGCGCCAACCAGAACTTTCACCAATGCTCATGATGCGTATGTTCTTGGTAGCAGGACTGCTTGACGCTTTCCCCGCTATCTCTATAGCCATTGGTCTTTTGCTAATTTTTGGCAAAAACCCTCTACTTAATGAAATCGTGCGTTTGGCCGGTCAACACGTTGCAGGATAATTAAATCATGGATTTAAATATCACACTTCTTGGCGAAATCATTACCTTTGCGGTGCTGATTTTCGTCACCATGAAATATATTTGGCCGCCTGTCACAAAGGCCATGGAAGAACGTCAGGAAAAAATCGCATCTGGCTTGCAAGCGGCAGAACGAGCAGAAAACGACCTTAAAATCGCACAAGATAAAGCTAAAAAAATGCTTTCTTCTGCACAAAAACAAGCCAAAACCTTACTGACTAAAACCGAAGAAGAAGCTTCCAAAATGCTAGAAACAAGCAAGCTTTCAGCTCAAAAAGAAAGCGATAAAATCCTTACCAATGCTGAGGCCACCATACAAAAAGAAAAAAATATAGCCAAAGAAGAACTACAAAAGCATCTCACTGATTTAGTTATGATTAATACTAAAAAGATTCTAGAAGAAAAACTAGATGCGAGAACACAAGATAAATTAATCGACCAATTTATCGCTGACCTAGCCAAGGAGCATTAGGATTCTATGGCGAAAAATTTAGACCAAGCAAGACCTTACGCAACAGCTATATTTGAACTAGCAAATGAAAAAAAGGCGCTCGCAGCCTGGCTTGAAGCTCTTTCTTTGCTTGTTTTAATTACTAAAGACCCCGTTGTTATTTCTTTAGCTAATAATCCATGTGTATCAAGAGAGCAATTATTCAATTTCTTTAAAAATGTCTTAGAAAAAAATATAGAAAGCGCTGTACTCGAAATGGTACTTCGCTTATTAAACTTACTAATCATTAAACGTAGACTGTTGCTTTTACCCAGTATATACACCATTTTAGATAATTTACGCTGTAAAAAAGAAAATTTAAAAAAAGGAAGCGTTGTATCCGCAAGACTACTTTCTGAAAAACAGAAAGAAAAATTAGAAAACGTTTTAGCCAAGCGTTTAAAAGCCAAGATATGCCTAGACTACACTACAGATCCAAATCTACTTGGTGGTATGATCCTCTGCTTTGGCAATGATGTAATCGATTCTTCACTGCAAAACAAATTACAACGCTTAGCTAATAGTTTTTGATATTTTGAAAAAAGATAAAATGAGATAACCTTTATGCCATTCAATCCAAGCGAAATTAGTGTCATTATCAAACAACAAATCGAGCAATTTCCTTTACCTGTGGAAACACGTAATGAAGGTATCATTGTGAGCCTAAAAGATGGTATTGCTACAATTTACGGACTATCCAATACCTTATTGGGCGAAATGTTACAGTTCGATACAAAAACTTATGGCATCGCTTTAAATCTAGAGCGTGATACTGTTGGCTCCGTTATTTTAGGCGACTTTGGCCATCTTTCTGAAGGCATGACTGTCAAAAGCACTGGTCGCGTTTTAGAAACACCTATTGGACATGAGTTGCTTGGTCGCGTTGTCAATCCACTTGGCACTCCTCTAGATGGTAAAGGCCTAATCAACAGTAAAAAAACAGCTCCCGTGGAAAAAGTAGCCCCTGGTGTGATCTGGCGCCAAAGCGTCGATACACCGCTGCAAACTGGTCTCAAAGTAATTGATACTATTGTGCCAGTCGGCCGTGGACAAAGAGAATTAATTATTGGCGATCGCCAAACCGGCAAAACTGCTATCATCATTGACACTATCATCAATCAAAAAAATTCTGGTGTTAAATGTATTTACGTGGCCATCGGCCAAAAAAACTCTTCCATAGCCGCTTTAGTGCGTAAATTAGAAGAGCACGACGCCATGAAACATACCATAATAGTCAATGCCTCTGCTTCTGACTCCGCCGCTTCACAATATATAGCGCCTTACGCTGGATGCTCCATGGGAGAATATTTCCGCGACATCGGCGAAAATGCGCTTATAATTTTTGACGATCTCACCAAACATGCTTGGGCTTACCGTCAAATTTCGCTTCTACTCCGTCGTCCACCGGGACGCGAAGCTTATCCAGGCGATATTTTCTACTTACATTCGCGCTTACTTGAACGTGCCGCTCACGTCAGTGCTGAATACGTCTCAGCCCAAACTAACGGCAAAGTAAAAGATAAAACCGGATCGCTCACCGCTCTTCCTATAGTAGAAACACAAGCTGGCGATATCACTGCCTTTATTCCAACCAACATTATTTCTATCACTGACGGACAAATTTTCTTAGAAACCGATTTATTCAACTCCGGTGTAAGACCAGCCGTAAATATCGGCCTCTCCGTCTCGCGCGTTGGTGGCGCCGCCCAAACTAGTATAATTAAAAAATTAAGCGGCGGCTTACGTTTAACCCTAGCTCAATTCCGCGATTTAGAAGCTTTCTCGCAATTTGCTTCCGATTTAGATGAAACAACCAGAAAACAACTAGAACATGGCCAACGCTCTTTGGAAATCCTGAAACAACCGCAATATGCACCTTTGACAGTCTCAGAAATGGTTATAATTCTGGTAATAATTGAAAAGAAAATTTTTGCTGACTTGCCGGTAGATAAGGTCCTGGAGTTTGCCAGCGCTGCCATAAAATTCATGCATAGCAATCATCAGGAAATCTTAGACAATATTGATGCCAAACCAGTTTATTCAGCTGAACTTGTCGATAAGATAGAAAAAGAATTGGTGAAATTTAAAGAGACAGGGTTTGTGGTATAGGTTATATATCTTTCACGCATAATGCACAACAACCAAGCAAAACAACCACTTCTTATCGTTGGAGTTGGCAATCCTTATCGCCAAGATGATGGCATTGGCCCTGAAATAATCAGGCTTTTACGCAAGGAAGAAGACCTAGACTGCGAATTATTGGACGGGGGAACAGACGCTTTAGCTCTTTTGGACATTATTCCGAACTACAAAAAAGTCATCTTAATCGATGCAGTAGAAATGGGAACGGAACCCGGAACAGTAAAAGCTTTTAAACCCAATGAAGCCAAGCTAAAAATTCAATCTGATGCGCTTTCTACGCATGGCTTTGGCGTAATAGCATTGATCGAACTATTAAATCAATTGCAAGTTAGCTCCAATCTAATTATCATCGGCGTCCAAGCTAAAAGTATCGATTTCGGTGAAGGACTAAGCCCAGAAGTTATCAAAGAAATACCAAATATCCTGGAAACGCTGGAGAAGTACAGACGCGATTAATCGCGTCTCTACATTAAATTTATAACTTATTGATTTGTAAAGAATTCTCGTAGACATGTTTTTTCCTGACCACGCCTTTATAATTTTACTTGCCTCTGCCCTTTCAGTTGGTTTCATCCATACTTTGCTCGGGCCAGATCATTATTTACCTTTTATAGTTATGGCCAAGGCCAGACACTGGTCGATGCAAAAAACCACTTGGATCACACTCCTGTGCGGTATCGGACATGTTTTATCAGCAGCAATTTTAGGCCTCATCGTGGCGGGCATTGGCATCACAGTTGCTAAATTACAATTTATCGAATCTTTTAGAAATGTAATTTCCGCCTGGCTTTTAATTGGCTTTGGCTTTGGTTATTTACTTTGGGGAATTCATTACGCTTTAAAGAAGAAAACTCATACACACACTCATATTCACTCCGACGGCTCATTTCATCAGCATTTACATAATCACAACGAAGAACATGCTCACCTTCATCCCAAAAAAAGCTACCGCGAGCTAACACCTTGGATTTTATTTATAATTTTTATCTTAGGACCTTGCGAACCGCTCATTCCACTTATCATTTACCCTGCATTACATGGTTCTTTAATGGAAGTATTTTGGATTTCGCTCTCTTTTGGCGCAGCAACTCTTATGGTTATGCTAACATTGGTCTTAGCTTCTGCCTTTGGTATGCGTAGATTTGAACTCCATTTCTTTTCCCGTTACGGCAACGCCCTCGCTGGCGGCGTTATTTGTTTAAGCGGCGTAGCCATTAGATTTTTGGGATTGTAATGCCTTTCCTGCGTTTCAGAATTGATGTCCGCATTAAAATCATGCATGCGCTGCAACCCACGGCTACCGATCTGACTTGATTTTTATTGGCCGGTAGAATATGATGCCAACCACATTTGCGGGCTAAAAATCGCGAAATTTCATTTTCTCATCCATTTTCAATCAACAATATTTTCGGAGAATCTAAAATGGCAGATGCATTAGGTATGATCGAAACCAAAGGCTTTACAGGCATGGTCGAAGCAGCAGACGCAATGGTCAAAGCTGCGAAAGTCGAATTAGTCGGCTTTGAAAAAGTTGGACATGCTTATGTAACCGCTATCGTCCGTGGCGACGTTGCTGCAGTTAAAGCTGCAACAGAAGCTGGCGAACGTGCGGCTAGAAAAGTTGGCGAAGTGGTTTCAGTACACGTCATCCCAAACCCACATTTAAACATAGATGCAGTTCTACCTTTGGGCCGCCAAGCAGACAGCAAAAAGAAATAATTCTATCGTTTAAAATCTAAAGGTTTCTTTATGCAACTTGGAAAAGTAGTAGGTACTGTTGTAGCTACACGTAAAGATGAAAAACTAGAAGGCTTAAAAATGCTTTTGGTTAAATACATCAACGTGGATGGCTCTTTTACGGGTGCTTTTGTTGTCGCGGTTGATTCCGTTGGCGCTGGCAAAGATGAGGTGGTTTTAGTAGCCGCCGGAAGCTCGGCCAGACAAACTGATATCACCAAAGATAAACCAGTCGATACAGTCATCATGGCTATTGTCGACACGGTCGAAGTAGACGGCAAAATAGTTTACAACAAGTAATCTAATCCATAGGTGAGATATGGCCATCATTAATGATCAGCAAATCGCCTCTTTGGTGGATCGCGTTGTCGGTCAGCTGACTGGAACTAAAACCGGATCTCCTATGATAGAAGAACCGCGTCGAAAGCCATCTGCCTCGAACCCAAGCGTTTTTACAGAACACGCGCGCGGCTGTTTTGATACTATCGAAGAAGCTATTCAGGCGGCAGGTCGAGCTTTTCGTGAATACAAAGAAGTTTCTGTTGAACAAAGAAACAAAATTATCACTGCTATTCGCGAAATTTGTCTCGAAAATCTAGAAAATTTTGCCAAATTAGCTCTAGATGAAACTGGGCTTGGTCGCTACACTGATAAGATCAAGAAAAACGAGGTGGCTATTGTAAAAACGCCAGGCGTGGAAGACTTATCTCCCACGGCCTTTACTGGTGATAATGGCTTAACTCTGTTGGAACTTGCGCCCTATGGTGTAATCGGCGCCATCACGCCTTGCACTAATCCATCAGAAACTATTATCTGTAATACTATTGGCATGATTGCCGGTGGTAACACCGTCACTTTTAATCCGCATCCAAGCGCCAAAAAAACTTCAGTTTTTACAGTAGATTTAATCAATAAGGCCATTATGTCAGCAGGTGGGCCACCAAATCTAATCACGACGGTAATTAACCCGACCATTGAATCCGCTAATATTTTAATGAAGCATCCAGAAGTAAAATTATTAGTGGTAACAGGCGGACCGGCTGTTGTAGCAGCAGCTATGAAGGCTGGCAAGAGAGTTGTAGCGGCAGGACCTGGTAATCCGCCCGTAGTAGTCGATGAAACAGCGGATATTGAGAAAGCTGCGCGTGAAATAGTTGCAAGCGCTAGCACCGATAATAACATTATCTGCGTGGTAGAAAAAAATATCATTGTCACTAAATTAGCTGCCGATAGAATGAAAAAAGCTCTGGTAGCCGCCGGCGCCGTAGAACTTAGCAGCTATCAAGCCAAAAGATTAGAACAAGTTATTGTAAATCCCGATGGCACGCCAAATAAGAAATGGATCGGTAAAGACATTCAGCTCATTTTAAAAGAAATCGATATGGATGTAGATTCTTCTAAGCGCTTAGCCTTTGCGGAAACCGATGCCAATCATCCATTTGCCAAACTAGAGCTTTTGATGCCAGTTCTACCTTTCATTCGCGCCAACGACGTCGACGAAGCTATTGAAATTGCTTATAAACTGGAAGACGGTTGCTTTCATAGCGCGGCTATGCACTCACGTAACATCGACAATTTACACAAAATGGCAGTGCGTATGAATACGGCCATTTTTGTCAAGAATGGCCCAACGTTGGCTGGCCTTGGTTTAGGCGGAGAAGGACCCGCCTCGTTTACGATAGCAGCTCCAACAGGAGAAGGCGTAACAACAGCAAGACATTTTACACGTATAAGACGTTGCGTTGTAAGTGGACATTTTAGAATTGTGTAAGGGCGGGCCTTGTGCCTGCCCTCTTGTTGATGCGAGGCCCGTTGGGCAGGCACAAGACCTGCCCGTACAAAGCAAAAAATTAGATTTTTAAGTTAGGTTTATGCCGTTATCATCCTCACAAATAGTCAATGCAGTACGTAATGCCGGTGTCATTGGTGCTGGCGGCGGCGGATTTCCGACATATATTAAATTGCAAGCCAAAGTCAACACCGTCATTGCCAATGGTTCTGAATGCGAGCCGCTTTTAACCAGCGATTGCAGTATGATGGCAAAACACGCTGATTGGCTGATCGACGGCGTAAAATTAGCTATGCAAGCAACTGGTGCTAAAGAAGGCATCATCGCTCTTAAAGAACACTACGAAGAAGCTGTAGAAGCAATCAAAAAAGTCTTGCCAAAAGATAAATCTATTCGGCTACATCTCTTAGAAAATTACTATCCCGCTGGCGATGAATTTTTATTAGTCTATGAGGTAACCGGCAAAGTCATCCCAGAAGGCGGTATTCCCTTAAACGTTGGCGTTGTAGTAAATAATGTTATTACCTTAATACAAGTTTATCAGGCAGCTCAGGGCAAGCCTGTAATAGAAAGGACTGTAACACTAGCCGGCGAATTTAAAAAACCGCAAGTAGTCACTGTACCAATCGGCACGCCCTATTCTGAATTAATAAAAATTGCTGGCGGAACAACGTGTGAAAACGCTGTATTTATCGATGGCGGCCCCATGATGGGCAAAATCGTCAATAATTTAGAAGACGGCATATCTAAAACCACCAGTGGATTTCTAGCTTTACCAGCAGATCACTTTATTGTAACCATGCAGCAACGCCCATTAGAGCAAGTAATTAAACGATCAAAATCAGCTTGTTGCCAATGCTTCCGCTGTAGCGATCTTTGCCCAAGAAACCTAATTGGACACGAAATTACGCCGCATATGACTATGCGAAGTCTAGATTACAACCAATCTGAACCAGCTAAAAATATAACTTCGGCGTTTTTATGCAGCCAATGCGGCGTGTGTGAACTAGCAGCTTGTGATTTTATGCTACTATCTCCACGTAAAATTTTTGCAGCCTATCGCAAAGAATTAGTAGCCAAAGGTGTTAAAAACCCACATCAGCGCAATAAAATAGAACCAAATTCACAGTTTCAAAATAGAAAATTAGCTATTCCAACCCTTTTGAAGAAAGTTGATTTAGTGCGCTATGATGTGGAAATTTTGGATTTTGGTCACCAAGAAATTAAGACGGTACGCATTCCCCTTAACAAACACATTGGCGTTCCAGCAAAACCCAAAGTAAAAATTGGCGACAAAGTTAAAATGTGCGATATAATCGCCGCTTCGCCGGAAGATCAGCTGGGCGCGGTTTATCATGCGTCGATAGAAGGAAAAGTGACTAATGTGGATCAGAATTGGATTGAGATTAAAAGCAAATTATGAGTTATGAATTGTAGGAAAAATAAAAAAAGGGCGGAATACGTGCCCGCCCCAAAAAACATGTCTACATGATTTACTTTAAAATCAAGGGGTTGGGATTTTAAGTTAGGGGCGCCGCCCCCACCCTTAATTATTATGGGGGCGATTTTGGGAACGTGTCAATACCGTAAAAAACACGGTATTGCGAAGTATTTTTGGAGCGGTTAAACTGAACTTGGGTGGGGCGCGGGGCCCCCAATTTTTTGAAGTAAAAACATGAAAGAACCATCTTTAGGTCTGATAGAATTTAAATCGATAGCACAGGGTTTTTTGGCTGCGGACGCTGTCGTCAAAAAGGCGCCGGTTCGGCTTTTAACTGCGAATCCAATTTGCCCGGGTAAATATTTAATCACTTTCGCCGGCGAAGTTGCCGATGTAGAAGAATCCTTACAAGCTGGCGTAAATGCTGGCGCCGACATGGTAATCAATCAATTATTTTTACCACATTTACACGACAGCGTAATTCCTGCTATTGCAGGTGTCAAAGCGGTGAAAAAATATGGCGCCTTGGGAATAGTGGAATCTTTTTCCGTAGCTTCCTGCGTTTTAGCTGCTGACAAAGCCGCTAAAGTCTCCCCTATTGAATTGGTGGAAATCCGCTTGGCTAATGGCATTGGCGGTAAAGCTTATTTTGTTTTAACAGGAGATTTGGACCAAGTAGAGGCCTCAACTTTCGCCGCTCGGGATATGATCAAAGAGGAAGGACTCTTGGCTGGCTGCACCATAATTCCAGCCCCACATAAAGATTTTTTAGAACGAGTATAAAAATATGCAACTTGCAAGAATAATCGGCACCGTCGTGGCCACCACAAAAGACAAAGCCCTGGAGGGATCGAAAATTTTGATGATTCAGCCTTTGACAGATAAATTAAAACCTGCCGGAGCACCTATTGCGGCTATCGACACTGTCCAGGCTGGACCTGGCGATCTAGTTTACTGGATAACCGCTCGCGAAGCGACTCTGGCCCTGCCGAACACATTCGTTCCCGTCGATGCAGCTATCACTGGCATTGTTGATCAAGTTAATATCGAAACAGATGTAGACCCGAGCATTTTGAAGAATCGGCTAGGCGGCGAGGAGAGAGCGACCGGAGTTTATACAGACATAAATGAGGATCGCGAACGACGAAGCCAACAAAGCCGAAATTCAAAAGGCGAAGGGGATAAACTATGATATTAGCAAAAGTAAAAGGCAACGTGGTTGCCACCATGAAGCATCCGAGCTATAAGGGCCATAAAATCCTTATCGTGCAACCGATTGATGATTTTGGTAATAACAAGGGCGATTCTTTCCTAGCGCAAGATGCTGTACAAGCCGGCCCTGGCGATGTAGTCTTAGTCGCCCGCGAAGGCAACACTGCACGGCAACTCTTAGGCACTGCTGACGATCCGTTTCATGCGGTAATTTTGGCCATAGTTGACAAGGTTACGACTTAAATTTTTACAAATTGACAATTTTATGCTAATATATTGATTATTAAAGATTTTTCATAGACATGTTTTTAAGGGTACGACATCATGACAGACAAAATAGATGAATTAGTTGAAATAATCGCCAAACGCGTCACAGAAAGATTAAGCTCTATGGGAGTAGCGCCTCAATCTGGGCATTCTTCAGGCTCATGCACACTCTCCAAAGAAGCTTGTACCAATTGTGGCCTTTGCGTAGTCAAAAAACGTGATGCGGTCAACAACATAGTCGACCTTGGCGCGGCACGTATCGGCGCCAACGCTGGCATTACCAGCCAAGTTGATACAAAACTTGCGCACATGATTGATCACACCTTGCTAAAACCCGAAGCTACCAAAGAAGATTTAACTAAAGTGTGTGAAGAAGCTAAGCAATACAACTTCGCCACAGTATGTGTAAATTCCAGCAATATTCCCTTCGTAGCTAGACTTCTTAAAGGCAGCCCAGTAAAACCAATAGCTGTCGTCGGATTCCCCTTAGGCGCCGCTTCAGCACAAGCTAAAGCTTTTGAAACCAAAGAAGCTATAAGAGCTGGCGCTCAAGAAATCGATATGGTAATAAACATTGGCGCTTTAAAGTCTAAAGATTACAAGACCGTTTACAAAGACATAGTCGAAGTCGTGGAAGCCACGAAGCCTTACCCGCTTAAAGTAATTATCGAAGCTTCAAATTTGACTGACGACGAAAAAATTGCTGCTTGCGTGCTTTCTAAAACAGCAGGAGCGGATTTCGTTAAAACATCGACAGGATTTGGCGCCGGCGGCGCTACCGTTGAAGATGTAACCTTAATGCGCCGCATCGTGGGTGACGATATGTCCGTGAAAGCCTCCGGCGGTATCCGCACCAAAGAAGACGCCGAAGCCATGGTTAAAGCTGGTGCCGATCGCATTGGCGCCTCAGCCAGCATTGCGATTGTAACTGGTAAAAAAGCGAAAGCGGGAAATTATTAGAAAATAATTATTAGAAAATAATTATTAGAAAATAATTATAAATTATGAATTATGAATGATGAATTATTTTTGAAAGTCGCAAAACCCAATTTCAAAATCCAACCAATTGATTTATAACGATTTCTCATAGACATGTTTTTTGAATAAATTGACAACAGAGGAAACAAAAATGGCCGAACAAAATTTTCAAATGCGAGTTTTAACTTTTATCGACAGTCTGCAGCCGCAATTAGCTCAGTTTATCGCTAAAGATAATCGGGTTTACGATCCAGCGGAATATGATGCGGCTTTATTTATAGAAATTGCCCCGGCCATGGAAATTCACTCCATGATCGACATTGCCTTAAAACGCACTAAAGTTCGCTTGGGCTCTGTTGTAACAGAACGTCAATTTGGCTTAATGTTGGTGCAACATGCCGATCAAGGCGAAGTTATGGAAGCCGGACGCGCTGTTTTAAAAGAAACTGGCTTAACCGAAAATAATCGCGCCAAAGTTGACATTCTAACCAACAAAATCATCCGCAGTGTCGAACAAGACCATGCCATTATGTTTACTGGAACTGCTAAAGGCAATATGGTACTTGCTGGCGAGTCCGTGCTTATCATGGAAACAACTCCAGCCGCTTATTTACCAATAGCTTGTAACGAAGCCTTAAAAGCTGCTCGCGTCAAACTCATCGAAATTAAACCTTTTGGAGCCTCCGGCAGATTAGTTATGAGCGGGCCAGAAGCTGAAATCGATTCTGCCGCTGAAGCAGCTCTTCAAATAATCAATCAGCTTAATGAATCTTTGGCTAAAAAAACCAGCCATCAATTAGGCTAATTTAAGCTTTAAGGATTAAAACGTGAAAAGCGAATTAGTTAAATATTGCCATCGCATGGATTCTAAAGGCTTTAGCGCCAACCACGATGGCAATATTACGGTCAGAAAAGATAACACCTTTCTTGCCACTCCTACGGCCATTAGCAAGGCCAACATGGCAGAAGATTTGGTTATAGTTTTGGATCAAACTGGCAATAAAATATCTGGAACCGGCAAGCCTTTTTCGGAAATTAAATTACATTTAGCTGCCTACAAAGCACGTCCAGAAGCCCAAGCTGTTGTACACGCACATCCGCCCTTTGCTACTGCGCGAGGACTTGTAAATTTACCTCTTCGTCCTGCTTTGCCAGAAGCTATAGTTTCTCTTGGTGCTTTAATTCCTGTCATAGATTTTAGCATGCCAGGAACACCAAAAAGCGAAGCTGATGTTTATAATGCGTTTCTTGAATATGATGTTATCATGATTCCTGGAAATGGCGTTCTCGCGATTGGCGACAGCATAGAACAAGCGTTTTTACGCATTGAACTAGTCGAACATTTAGCCAAAATCGATTACTATACTCGCTTGATGGGAAGTTCTTTAGAGCTAAACAATAGCGATGTTCTGGCTTTATTAGAAAAGCGCAAAACAGCTGGTTTAGGACCAAAAACTCTGTTAGAAAAATCGCCTATTGCCGAAAAGAAAAACTCAGATTCGCTCAAAGATCTCATCGCTGAGGAGCTAAAAAAGATCCTCACCAAATAACCTCCCATATGTGCCGGCGTAGCTCAGTTGGTAGAGCAACTGATTCGTAATCAGTAGGTCAGAGGTTCGATTCCTCTTGCCGGCACCAGCCAAGAATTTGGATAATATTTTTTATGACACTCGAATTAATTGAAGCTTTTTGTAAAGAAGATCACTCTCAAACAACACGCTGGATAGATGATCATTTGGATACATGTCCAATATGTCATAAAGGAATCAGTCCAATACGTCAGATAGCGTTCACCTCAATTAATAGCAGCAATATCGAGGTAGTTTACCGCTGTCCCATAAAAGAATGCGATCATTTATTTATTAGCTATTATGATAATAATAGTCACTACATAAAATCTGAACCACAATACCCAGAGACACCTAATATCGAAAAAGAGATTTTAGATATTTCACCAAAATTCTACGAGATTTATAAACAAGCTCTTATCGCAAAAACTTACCAACTTAACGAGCTTGTAGGAATGGGGCTTAGAAAATCATTAGAAATTTTAATTAAAGATTTTTGTATACATGAAAATCCAAATAAGGACGAGGAAATAAAAAAAATGAGTTTACATAACTGCATTAAAGATTATTGTGATGCTAATGTAAGACTCTGCGCTCATAAATCAAGAATATTGGGTAATGACGAAACTCATTATGAAAAAAGGTATGAGAACACAGATGTATCTGATTTAGAAAAGCTAATGAAAGCCACCCTTTATTGGATAGGTGCAACTCTTGTAAGAAATTCATGCAACAACAAATAAGGTAGAAAAGTGCCATACATTCCATTATTTCATTCCCAAATCCAGAATAACCAAGAATAAGAAGACGGTGCCAGGTATTCCATCGTTCCATTCTTATCTATTTCGACTCCGCTAACAAAACAATGAAACAATGGAATACCTAGTACCACCATCCCAAAAGATTGGATGAACATAAGGCAAATTGTAACAGATAACTTTTTATATAATATACCTGCATAATGACATATGCGTTAATTTAGTGATGATTTAGTTGTAGTAGTACTAGAGCTCGACGATGAAGCAGCAGATGTAGTCGTTGTAGCTGAAGCAGTGCTTGATTTAGATGAAACCAAAGGCTGAACAGTTGTAGTTTCATCTGTGTTTGGAAGAAGCTGTTTAGCTGTAATTTCAGGATATGAATTGACTGTATAAAAGTTTAGTCTTAAAAGCTTCGGAATGATGTCTGTACAAAAAGCAGTCCACTGTTCAAATTTTGCTTGGTTAGCTATTTGACCTTTACCTAGACCAACAGGATCGCTATCTGGTTGCCACATTCCATGGTAAGCAGCAGTGCTATGGAAAAATAACAAACGATCTGAATAACGTAAGTCAACTGGAACTTCTGGTGCGCTGCCTAACGCCATACGTCGATCCATTACTATTTTATCGAATGGAGGTTTTGATGGCATACCTTCAATGTAACCTAACTGTGAACTATAATTTAAAATAAGCCTAAATTTTCTGTTATCTGGTTGTTCGTTAGGAAGGAATGTAGAAAAAGCACCTGATGCTGTTTCGTTTAATAGTAGGTTAGGATAGTTTTTTGGTAATATAAAGCCATCCTCTTCTAAAGCAGTTAAAATTTTAGCGCGAAATTTTCGCTGAAAATTTTGAGCACTTTTATAACATTCCTCACATATATCATAAGACGAATGAATATCTATTACGACTGCATATATTTTATAATTTTTACTTTCCGCTATTTTATAAAGCTCTTTAAATTTGATGATAATTGATTTTATGTTTTGTTCATCAAGAAGATAAGAAAATAAACTTGGCTCAGAATGCGATCCGTTTGTTTTCCCTTTGGTATTGGACTCGATAAGCTGTGGATTGACATGGGGGTGCCGATAAATAGTACAGATATCTGTTGTTGTAGATGTAGAGGAGCTCCCAGGCGAGGGAACCTGTAAAGGTAAGGTTTTAAATAGGCGCAAATGCTCTGGTTTATTGTGTGGAATATCTGTAATAACAAAACCAATATTTGCTACAGCTAAATTATAGCGTTTCAGAGAATGTGATTGTATGTTGCAAGCCTCGCCTAATTGATGATTTTTCTCATATCTAAATTTTATGGATTGCTGCGTTCCCTGTCCTGTACCACCAATAAACGCCGTATCAATCATTCTTTCTGCCAGAGCTTGTCTTTGATGTAAAGTTAGCCTATGTCTATCGTGGCTTATAAGGCATTGTTTATTAGGGTTTTTAGCGCCAATAAACATAGAGAAAGAATTAGTAAAACTCAAGCCATGCTTAGCAAGCTTGCCTTTTTCTATTGCTTGTTTAAATTTTTCGCTAGCTTCTGCGTAGTGAGTGCTATCGTACGATACCTTGGAGAAACAGTCAGCTGCTTCGGAATATTTGTGCTGTGCTAAAAACTTTTTTCCAAGGTTAAGATAAAGACCGGATAATGTATTAATATCTTCAAAGTGTAATGCTCTTGCCCTATTTAAATATTTTAGGGCTAATTCAAAATTTTCTTCTATACCATCCCCATCAAAATAACATTCAGCTAGATTATAAGCCGCATTGGAACTATTATTAGACGCAAATCTAAATAATTTAATAGCTTCACCTTTGTTTTCAGACAAACCTTTTTCCCCCGCCCAAATGGCGCAAGCAACACCGTTAATAACGGTAGCGGGAATTTGTGATCCATTGAGACTTCCAGTTTCTACATGAACTAAAATATCATGAACTGACATCTCGTTTCTTTTAATTAAGTCAATGATAGTCTCTTCTAACTTGGGATTTTTAGAGGTAATTTGTTCTTGCAATAATTTAGCTATCGCCGGTTTCATTTATGTTACCCGTTGGTTATTATCATAGGTTGTAAAAAAAGCTCTCTCTTATACGTCAGTTGGCCGTATTTTGTCCACTAAACTCTCAAAAAATTCTCCTGACCAATCATCTAAACTCGGTAGTTTACTAAATTTTCTGTGAGCAAAAATACCTCCAGTATGTCTAATATTTTACTACATACTGGATGGAAACATATTTTTTGGTCACGCTACTCTGACCAAAAAACTTATAATTCATTACTCAAGACCAACTCCTCACCTGGCAAATACTCGCGGCGCATTGCGATCGCAAGGTGCAGCATAACAGCACTAAAAATACCTATCACTAGAAAATCCCAGCCAAAACTTATCATCTTGTTACCGCCAAAAGAACCAAAATAAGAAATCAAAACCAAGCCCAATAAATATGGACCAATCCAAAAGATGGTCTTGAGACCAACATTGCGATAATTTTTTTTGCGACGCATAAGAGTTAAGACAAATAGCAACATTCCAATAACCAGCGCCAGCGCTAGTTTATAAATCGTGGTCCAACCCGTCCAATAACACATAAGATTACAAAAATAGAAAGCAACTAGGCATAAAATATAAGAAACTGGAAATGACACAAAAAGTAGCATTCCAACGACAAAGTTCAGAAAAACCGCCCAAACCGGCAAACCTTTTTTATTTAAACGTGAAAATTAAGTGCACTAAATCTGCGTTCAAGCATAAGATTCTCACTCTATACCAGAATATCGAAAAACCAAACTCACTTCCAAACAGAATACCTGACCAACTAAAGCCAAGAACTACCAAGCTCATCGCCACTTCGATCTTCAGTTTTCCGCTCTCAAATTACCTCTATTAAGTAAACATGAAATGTGTAAAGTTGTTTTAAAGTATTTTTTTTTTTGATAACATGATTAGTAAATCGATCTGACTCGATTTACGGACGCGAATTCAATGGATGACCCGCGAAATTTTCTTTCATAACCATTCAAATAGAGAGGTTATCTATGTGGCGATCAAGAGAAGAAGGCACGACGGGACAACTTATACAATTGTGTTTTTTTTATTTTCTTTTCTATGTCATCAATGGCGTAGTTGTTAAATATTTTCAATTTTATCCATTAGGACCAGGATTCAGTAACGTACAATATTTAGCCTACAGCACCCTCGGTAGTATTTCCATTCCAACATTTGTGGTATTAGCGTGGAAATGGTACAAGTTTAAGTCTAACCGCCTAATTTCTATCGGAAAACTAAAATTTCCCAGTGAGTTCTTGTACATAGCTCCCGCTGGATTATGCACCGCTGTAATAGTCCTATTTACCACTTTACTATATTCCTTCAACATGTCAGTTATGGTCGCGATGGTAATAATGCGGGCTAGCGTAATTGTTGTTGGTCGAATTGTAGATGCTATACAAATCAAGCAAGGTATCCTTAAAAGAGAAGTTTACTGGCAAGAAAATTTCGGCGTTCTTTTTGCCTTGTTAGCCGCCAGTACTGATTTATTTTGGGTAAAAGCAGGCGATTTTGCAATTATAGGAAACACTGGGGCAATGATCGTGCTTTGTTCCTATATAGCCGCCTATGCATTACGCATTTACATTATGAACTATTATAAAAATACTCGCCCCAAAGACGCTCATTACAGCAATAAGAGCTATTTTGGTGTAGAACAATTAATTTCTACCAGCATAATAGTTATTTTAGCGTTAGTTTTCTTAAAATTTGGAAGCGGAATAAACTTTATTCACGACTACCAAACCGCTGTCTTCTACCCAAGTAATAATTGGGGATGGGCCGTGTTAGGTGGTACAGCTTTTGGTTTTATTGCCTTCTTTTCCGTCTTTATTTTCATGTTTAAAGGCAGAACAGCAACCTTTGCCGGTCTAGTGAATCGCTTGACCTCCTTAATAGCCGGTACAGTTGCAACTTTAATCTTTTGGCTATTCTTCCAAGGCAAGTTTCCAAGTCCACAGGAATGGTTATCTTTAGTATTTATCCTTGTAGCTATTTGGTTTATCACAGCGTCAGAAAAACGACGTGTGAAAGAATTAGTAGCTAAACACGAAATTGCTAAATCATAATTCTATCTCAATCAAAACCGGTAAAAACGGCGAAGGAAACTTCGCCGTTTTTATTTGGTCACCTGTGACCCTCCTTGCAACCGATTGCATTTAATATTGCCTTAACAAAATACCTCAGTTTTGTGTTATAATAGCTACGTAGAGACTAACTATTATGCAAAACACACAACAAAACCCAAATACAACTCAAGATATTGCAGCTACGATTCAAACTCTTTTGCAGCGGGCACACTATACAAATTCAGGTATTAGAGACAGCTCTGAAAATGTCTTAAAAGTCTTAGGCCAACTACTTCCTCTATGGAGCGAATCCGAAATCTCTGCACATAAAGAAAAAGTACACTCCATTCTAGTACACATTAATAATGTCTTTAAAATTATTAAACCAAACACACCTGATGTTTTCGCCTCACAACCAGAATCAACCCTAAAGTCCATATCTGAACAAATAAAAAATATTAAACTCTCAGAAACACCTGCCAAAGGCTTTTGGATTTTCATGCATGCGATTTCCTTTGGTATCTTAGGGAAAGAAAAAGTAGCAAAGATTGAGGCAGAACAAAATTTGGCTATTGCTTTGAAAGCACTATCCGAAGACACAGAACAACTGGATAGGATAATGGATTCTAAGGCTAAAAACAAACCACAAGCAACAGCCTATACTATCAGCGAAGTACCAAAAAAAGTAGTTGGAATTCATAGCAAACCGGCGGGTGGTAGATATACAGAGAAAAATATTTTCAAGAGAATCAAACAGGCATACAGTTCTTGAAGCCGCTCTGCTAAAACTCAAAAACAAATAAATCAAGACTTGGGACCTGAATGGACAAAAGTTCAAGGCTCAAAAGAAAAACATAACAAGCCAAAAAATGTTCCGTTTATTTCATCTTTATAAATCTTCTTCTTTTTTAAAAAAATGCAAAGATTCTAGCTCTGTCCGCAAATTTTCGAGAGAAGCTAAAAATTTTCCTTGCTGTTCTTTGACTAATTCCTTCGCCAAACCCTGATAATAAGTGATTCCATCTTGTAGATTCTTTTTGACTTCTTGGAATTTTTTACTAGACCTAGTGGGAAGGCCAAGAGCCGATTTCTTTACTTCCTCAAATAAATAATTAATTTGCAGCTTAAGTTCAGCGATAAAGACGTGTGGTCGATCATGGTTACAAAAAACTGAGCAACGTCCATAAATGTGATCAACCAATTCTTTGAAACTCATCAATTTTTTGAACCAAATTAAGTTTGGACCTGGGCATATAGCTCCATCAGCTTGAGCCAATATATCATGCTTCAGTAGCGCTCCGGCAGCTAAATCCTCACAAATACAAGACTTACTTAAAATCTCTTCTTTCATAGCATCAAATTGCTCTTTAGGAAGCTCACTTTTCTCGAGTTCTTGTAATTTTAATTGTTGATATTGGCGCGAGGCTTTACATATGGGCTGCTTAGTGAATTCTTGATTGGATTTGGCATACCCCTTTAAACAACAACTTCCTGGTGTGCCCTTCTCTATTTTGTCCAAACGAGCTTTTTCGCTTGCAGAAGTACGTAAATTCCAGAAAGGTACCCCTAGCGGAGAACTTGAGCTCAAAAACACATCTTCTTCTTTAGCATTGACTAGATTTTGCAATTGCACTTTATCTACACTAGTTACTTCCGGAACTAACAAGAACGGCGTCCCCCAACCTGCAGCAGCTAAATTATAACGTTCCAGTAGAAAATTATGTTCTTCGCTTGTTCCAATGCCGCCTTGAGCTGTAACGAGAACCTGTTCAGAAAAATCTCTGCAAACTTTCTGCAAATTCTGCATGGCTTTTCGATACAAGACAGACATTGTATTGATCAATTCATTTTTTCGATTTTTAAATTCTTCTAAAATCGGACCAAGCAAATGGCCGTCGTTAATAAAAGCATGACCGCCGCAATTGAGCGGGGATTCAACTCTAAATTCCGAGATCCAAATACCTCTTTTTGCAAGATATTTGCCCTGAATTTCGGCAGAACGATAATCGCTAACTTTTAAACAAATCTTTTTCTTAACTTCGCCGTTTTGATCAGGCAAAAAATCTGGGAAACTCGCAAGATAGCCATATAGATTTGGATTAAAACCCGCAGATAAAACCAAAGATGACCTCAGATTACTATTAGCAAATCCGCGCAAGGCAGCAGCAGCATCGGAAAACTTATAACCAGACTGTTTTTCACTTTCCGGATAACTTTGCCCATCTAGCTTTGTCATGATATTAACGTCGGTACTTCCAATAGTTACAGAATCGCGTAATTTACTCTGTAGCTCACTTTTTCTGCTAACATCCTGTTCTTGTAGCATTTCTTGATAAATTTCTTTCAAAGAACCATTAGGCGACATTTCGCAGTAACGGGTGATTTCACTGTTTGGCTCAAAAAGAGATGTTTTTAGCTTGGCAAATTGCTTAGAAATAGTATTTTCAAGCAAATTTAAATAAGCAGTAATACGCTTGGCGCGATAATCTGGCTCTTGTTTTGTGATAATCTGATATGGCTCACCCAACTTTTCACACCAAAACTTGCGAATTTGCTCTATGAGAGCATCGTCTACTAAAGAAATTTCTGAAGAAATCCCATATTTAGCTACTGCCAGGGGCGTATCGATCGTAAAGCTCGTACCCATGACAGGAATATAGAAATTATGCGGGAAATAATTAGATGTATGCATTGCCGTAGTATAGCTTTAATTAAACCGATAACCAAGCCCGAGATTACCCGATTGATCGAGAAAATTGGCTGCAGGTACAAAATACAGGGATTTAAAAAGTGATTCAGAACATCAAGTGTATCGTAAAAAATACAGAAAAAATTTTATCTCTCAAGCGGCTCTAAACCAGCTATTGTATGGCGGGGCAATGATTTACCTATATAACGTTCGATGCTGTGTAAATTTTTCCTATCAGCTGGAACAGCAAACGATATGGCTGTACCGCTTTTGCCAGCGCGCCCTGTGCGCCCTATGCGATGCACATAGTCTTCAGAAAATCTTGGTAAATCGTAGTTGATAATGTGGCTAATATCTAAAACGTCTATACCACGCGCCGCAACGTCAGTAGCAACCAGATATTGAATTTTACCTCGACGTAGCTGCTCCAAGGTTCGGTTACGAACGCTCTGTTTTAAATCGCCGTGTAGCGGAGCCGCCGCATGTCCATTGTCGCGCAAAAAGTTAGCTAGTTTTCCTGCATTTCTTTTAGTTGCCGAAAAAATGATCGCTTTATAAACGTTAGTTTCATTCACAAAGTACATCAAAAGATTATTTTTATGCCGAGAATTATCCACCATATACAATTCTTGTTTAATTAAAGATGGAGCATGTTTTTCATGTAGCAAACTAATTTTGACTGGCTGTCGCATGAATGTTTTAACGATGGCCATCAATTCACTGTCAATTGTGGCACTAAATAGCAAAGTTTGACGGTTTTTAGGAGTGAATGCGATAATTTTTTTGACATCATTAATAAATCCCATATCCAACATGCGATCAGCCTCATCCAAGACTAACGTTTCGATTCTAGATAAATCCAAGCGTTTATTGTTAAGATGATCTGTTAAGCGCCCAGGAGTTGCAATTACTATATCTACAGCGCCAGAAAGCTCTCTTAATTGTTGCTGATATGGCATACCGCCAACAATATTGACAATTTTAAAGCGGAAATTACGCCCATATTTATTAATGGTCTGAGCAATTTGGCTAGCAAGTTCCCGCGTTGGCGCTAAAATTAAAACTCGCGGCTTGCCTACACTCTTTTTTATTGCTAATCGATCTAAAATAGGCAAAACATAAGCGGCAGTTTTTCCCGTTCCAGTTGGCGCGGATGCTACTACATCGAGATTTTTTAAAATCGGTGGAATTGCCTGGACTTGCACTGGCGTGGGTTTTTTATAACCACAAGTCTCAACGGTTTGCAAAATTGTTGCATTTAACTGTAAATCTTTAAAAGACATAAATAAGTTCTCTCAGAAAAAATATTTCTTCACCAAAGTAATAAAACCAAGTTGGTCGTATATTTTCCTGAAAACTTATCCGAAGAAAATTCGATGGGAATAGACGAAATGTCGGGCGATTAAAACACTAATTTAATCAAAATGCAAGAGAAACCATATAACTACTTGAAAATCAGATGGTTTTATCTTTTAATTTTCTGGTTTCAGCAGTAAAACATTGCCAGAATTTTCGGGATAGATTTGCATAAAATTGGGACGTTTATAGTAATAAATATTGGCTTGATCATTCACTGTCGCAATCAACCTACGTTTAGCAAATACCTCAGCATGAGCTTTATTGCGAGCTTTTATGTTAAGATTACTAACACGGAAATATTTGCTATCCAGATAAGCGGAACCTGATAAATCCACTTTTAAATCTTTGCCTACCCCGGCCAATAACACCAAACCACTTTTACTGACAGTAATTTTTACATTTTCGCTCTGCAACCAAGCTAACGCTATCTTGCCACTTCCCTGTTGATTGATTTCGGTACTTCCAGCGTAAAGCGTCCCTTGCAATGTCACATCATTAGTACCACTCGCACTTATTTGCAAATTTGAAACCTGCAAATCGCGCCCCGAAAAAATCACACCATCTTGCAAGACTAAATTACGCAAGACGGGAGCCGTAACGCTCACAACAGTAGGCCGCATGTATTTACGCGCTAAATTTTCTGGTACTTTAATAGAAAAACCATGCACATCGCGTTTTATAACCGCTGGATTTTGTACAATATCAGCTGGCCCATAAACATTTAACGACCAATGTTTTCCTTGCGTCACTTTAACTTCGACTTGGCCTTGAACAGAAACATTTTCAAACGGCATAGAGTAATTTTTATTAACGCTTGGTATTGGCTTTTTTTGATAAGAAATACAAGCTACCAAACCCAACACCAATATTAGCGAAGCAAGAAAAGAGAATATCTTTTTGACATAAATAAAACGCATAAAAATCAACTCCTCTATGATTTAGCGATCAAGAAAACTCATTCTACTATTTTTATTTTATAAAATCTTCTCCGATGTTTTCGAATTACACTATTGACTCAATGTGATTTGCCGATTATCTTTTCGTCACAAACATTCCTTTAAGATTTTCTTAAGAATGATATGGTATTTTAGTAGTACAAAGACAAAAAAACATGTCTATGCGTTTTCCCTTTAAATCAATAACTTACAAAGTAAAATCACTTTCAGGGTTAAATCTATGACTACCAACACTCCACCAAGCACCACGAAAGATCCATCAGAACTCACATTCAAAGAAAAACTAGCACGTGCAAAAACGCAAGCACAGCTAGCACTTGGAAATATTTCCAAAACTCCCAGCCCTAAAGCCTCTACCCCAACAAACACAAAACCTAATACCTCTGCAGTCGCAACACCAACAACTGCCTCTTCCTCTACCACCCCCCAACTCTCTATCAGGCAAAGAGCAGCTCTGTTAGAAAAACAAAACGCCGCAACTGCCCCCACCCCACCCACTTCCTCGAATACAGCAACACAAACCAGCACAACTAACACTCCGCCCAAAATACAATGCACGCCAACAAATACTGCGGTTGTAACCCCAGAAGCAACTATGTCTTCTTCAGTTATATCAACTCCTCAACCTAAAACAACCACAAAACAGAAAATGACCACAGTCCCTTCCGCTATTGACCCGTTAAAGCTCGTAGGTGCATCTGCTGCTGGTTGGCTAGCAAATCTGGAACAACAACAAGTAGATACGAAAGCACAAGAAAAAGAACGCTATGAGGCAATATCACAAAAACTCGAAAAGGAACAAGAAACGAAAGATAAGCACAATCAAGCTGTAAAAAAACGTACAGAAGATGCAGTAACCGAGGCTAACAAAAGATTGGCTAAAATAGTAGGACTGAGCGAACCACCTGCAACAGGCCAAGCTAGCCCAATATCTTCCACCTTACCTTGTACAACAACAACTAGTGCAACCGCAACACCACTTAAATCTTCTACCGACTATCGAGTTAAACCAATATTACCAGTAACACTTGACAGAAATTACAGACCCACTGAGGAAAATAGCGAAGACGATTTGGAATCGGAACAGGAACCAAAAAAAATAAGCACGCAAGCACCATTACCCCCTCCTATAACCAATCCTAGTCTATCTTCCGTTTTAATCCCTCCAACAACACTAACCACTGCAACATCAATTTCACGTCCTCAGACGAAAGTGCCATCAAGCTCGCCTACACAAAAAACACCAGCAACAAAACTCAACTCAGCACCGCTCCCAGAACCTAAAGAACCATTGCTCGCAAAAATAGCTTCGCAAATTACGGAAGCCCAAGATTTATACCGCCAGATACGAGCAAATATTCAAGTGGTGAGAAGTAGGCTTAAAGATACTGGAGCATTTAGCTCAGAATTAGAAGTAGCAAGTCATATGATGTCTCAGTTTTCATCTCCATCGACGCAATTAGCCCATCAAAGTCCACAGCAAATTAAAGATCTCACTGAGCAGAACAGCAGAACTTTACAACAACTAAGAACTATATTATCAAACATACAACTAGCGCAAATGCCGCTTCCGAAGCCATCTACAGATGGCTTTGGAGATGAAGAAGAAGCCAAAAAAGCTTTACAAAAACAAAAAACGTCACAACAAGAAAAAGATGATGCATGTAAAGCTATGCGTAACCTTCTTGATTTCATTACAACACAAGCTAAGCCCATAAGCCTAGATAAAAAATCTTTAAAAGGGTCAACCCATTATGATTTAATGCTTTGCTGCAAAAATATTGACCAAAGACCAGTACGACTACCAGGAATGCCAGAACCAGAACCGACATTTTTCAGCGATCAAGAATTATTAGAAGACCTCTTATTTGCTATAGCTCAATATTTAGATAAACCCAGAACAGAACATGCACTAAATATGTTCCGAAAACAGATCGAAGAAGCTAGAAATTTATTTAAGTCACAAATAGCTAATCTTAAGGCCATTCTGCAATATTTGCCTTATGCTGATGCGAAATTAATAAGACTACCAAAGAACACTGTGAGGAGTTTATTTCAGACTGTTATGTCTATAATAAACACCCCATTAACAATCCCTTCCAATACACCCCCAAGCTCAGGCAGTGGCAGCTCTATAACATCTCCACCCACCCCATCTTCTGCAAGCACTCCTACGAGAACCTCTGCGCAATCCAGCTCTCCGAGTGCAATAACATCAACCACTCACACAACATCTCCAAGTACAGGCACAGCAAGCAGCGTATCTTCTTTAGCTAGCTTAGACTTAGCTATCGCTACACTGCCACCACACCAAAAAGCTATCTATAAAATATTAGAAGCCATACAAAAACAAGCACCCCAAAAACAGAATAAAAAACTACACCGCATTTTATTCCAAGTTTTTGAGAAAATTCAAACCAATAATTTAATTAGTGACAAAAACACCTCCCCACACCCTCTATTCTCTGCAGAATCAAAAATTCTAGCGAAATTAATATGTAACCTGTGTTCATATATAATTGCAGAAAATAGACCCGCTGATTTTTCAAGCTTAGGTAAACATTTAGGCGAATTGAAGGAATATATAAAAAACACCCCCCCTGGATCCGAAAATAATCCATTAAACGAAGAACATGATTTTATAACCCAACTTCTCGCTCGAGATACTAATCCCTTGAAATCAGCAAGTCAGCAATATCGCCCCAGCATGGCTACTCTATTCGATGCAGCTATATTATTAACGAAAGAACCCAATTTAGCTCGCTTCACCTGGTCATCTGCCCAGAATAGAATTCCTGCCGCTTCTTCTGCCCCGTCAACAACAACTAGCTCATCTCCTACAAGCACTCCTACGAGAACATCACCACCAAGTTCTCCATCATCCAGCGCTCCGAGTGCAGCTGCGACAACTTCTCCAGCAAACGCTCAATCGCTTGTAGCATCACGCATCGGAATTTTTTCCGGACCATCCACTCCCACTGGATCACACCAAAGCACATATACTAGGCCACCAACTTCAGTGATATCAACACCAACTAAAAAATAAAAATCAACAACTAGCCATGAAATGGCGTGAGAAGATAGCCCATGGGTGAATCACGCATTGGTACAATACAAAACAACGGGGGAATTGGATGTTTTGGGATCCCGCGATCACGTCGCGGGATGACAATCAAACCTCTTGCAACAAACCACCTTCTAATTTCAACACGCGGTTAAAACGAGTGGTCCAAGCAAGATCGTGAGTAACGATGATAAAAGAAACCTGGTAGTCACGGTTTAAACGACCTATCAGATCATAAATTTGTGTAGCAGTTTTGTGGTCTAAGTTCCCTGTAGGTTCATCAGCCAAAACCGCACTAGGACGAGTAACTAAGGCGCGCGCTATAGCAACTCTTTGGCGCTCACCGCCAGAAAGTTCACCAATACGATGCTCCATGCGCTCTTTTAAACCTACATCGCACAGTATATCTCTTGCCTTCTCCAGAGCTTCCTCGCGATTTTCCTTACGAATTAAAAGTGGGATCGCAACGTTTTCTAAGGCAGTAAATTCGGGAAGCAGATGATGGAATTGGTAGACAAAACCAAGATAGCTATTTCGCAGTTTGCCTTTCTCTGTAGCTGAAAGTTTCTCTAGGTTTTGCTCAGCAACATAAACCTTTCCGGCAGAAGGCTCATCTAAGCCACCCAAAAGGTGCAACAAACTACTTTTACCTGAACCGGAAGGTCCTAAGATGGCCAACATCTCGCCCTTCTTTACGACCAAATTTATGCCCTTTAAAACCTCAACGCACAAACGCCCATCATCGTAGGTTTTAGTTAAATTTTCACAAGATAAAACACTACTCATAGCGTAACGCCTCCGCGGGATTGACGCGCGAAGCTCTCCAAGCTGGATAAATCGTTGCTCCCAAACTCAATACAAACGCTGTTAAACCGATGCGCACGACGTCGAATAGCTCTAATTTGGACGGTAAATAATCGACGATATAAATCGAAGAAGAAATAAATTTTACGTGAAAGAGATGTTCGAGAAAATTCACTGCAGACGTGGCATTCAAAGCTAAAATGATGCCACTTACAACGCCAACTAAAGTGCCAATCAAACCAATAATTCCGCCTTGCACAACAAAAATGGTCATAATCATCTTGGGACTTGCGCCTAAAGTACGCAAAATCGCAATATCAGCCTGCTTGTCAGTAACAGCCATGACTAAAGTAGAAACTAGATTAAAAGTTGCCACAGCGATGATAAAAAGAAGAATAATAAACATCATATTCTTTTCCATCTGGATAGCCTTAAAAAGCGCGCCATATTCTTCAGTCCAATCGCGAACTGAATAATTGCCAGATAAAGAATGTCGGAGGTCTTCACTAACGCGAGGTGCTGCATAGAGATCAGACACTTCGAGACGCAAACTAGTGACATTAGAGCCCATTTGGAAAATTTTTTGTGCATCGTGAAGATTTAAAAATACCGCCCCTGAATCAAAGCCAAAACCTCCACCAACTTGAAACACTCCCACAACATTACAACGTTTAAAACGCGGCAACATGCCAACTGGCGTAATGCTCGCTTGTGGAATCATAAGCATGACCTTATCACCAACACCAACGCCTAATACCGCCGCCAATTCCATCCCTAAAATCACATTAAAAGATCCTTCCTTTAGGTCATTTAAAGAACCGGAAAGCATCTTGCTTTCTAATGTTGAAACTTTTTTTTCTTCAGAAGGCAAGACGCCAAATAAATAAGAACCCGAAACATTGCCACTATTACTAAGCATTCCCTGCCCTGTAACTAACGGTGCTGCAGCCACAACGTCTTTGTGTTTAGTTAAATCTTTAGCTAGATGCGACCAATTGGAGATTGACGTTGAACTGGTTACTGTAACTTGCGAAACAACAGAAAAAATGCGGTTTTTAATTTGATAATCAAAACCATTCATCACAGACAAAACTGTGATGAGAACCATCACGCCAAGCGCAATACCAAGCATGGAAGCTAACGCAATAAAAGAAACAAAGTGATTGCGTCGCTTAGCGCGCGTATAGCGAAGACCGATACAAATTGCTAATGGCGAGAAAAACATGTCTATAGGTTTTCTTTACAAATCAATGAGTTATAAAATAAAGTTGCAATTTCTTAAAAACGTAGGGAAATCTCAGACTTGGCAATTAAAGCATAAAACTATATACCGCACAAATAAAAAGGACGCCCGAAAGCGCCCTTTTTACGATTTAGCAAAAAACATTTGTCAAGATAACTTGATTTAGTAGCAATTTAGGCTGTGATCCTTGGGAAAGCTTGCATTAATTTTTTTCGCAATTTCTTGTCCAAATTGGCTTCTTTATAAAGCTGCTGTTCGTTACCAAATTGCCCGCCTAATTTATCACGAGCACTTAATATTTTCCCTGCAACCTCTCTGCCTACAGCCTCTTCCAAATCCGATCTGGTCGCAGTGTTAACCGCGTTCAAATCTAGATTTTTTGCTACTATTCTAGTTACTGTTTGACTTGATCTTTTACTTGATCCGCTGCTGGCATAGAAGCATCTTTTTTTGCTGCTTCTTTTGCGGCTTTTTTTGCAGCTCTTTTGTGCTTTTTCATTTTTTTCATAGCTTTTACTGGTTGAGCAGCTGGGGCTGATGAAGCATCTTGCTGTGTAGCTGGAGCTTGCGCTGGAGCTTGTTGATCTTCACCAAAAGCAGCCACTGAAAAACCGAGAACGGCACAAATGACTAATGCATTACGTAATTTCATGGGTGTTAACTCCTTAAAAATTAATAAATAGAGGAAAATATGATTATATTTACCTACGAAAAAAAACCTAACGCCAGATTTAATCACCATTTACACAATAAATCAATCTACAGAAGGCTATTTTCCACAAGTTTTCGCTGCCAACAAAGGCAGCTTTTGTCATGTTAGCAAATTTCTTGTGCTTGTCTATAGTGAAATAAAGTTTTTTTATTCGACTAAAAGTTTTCTACTTTTCTCACCACGTTCTTCATGCAAAAAATGATAAAGAGAATCGCTGATATTCTTTATCATATCAACTCCGCCCTCAACATTGCGGTATTTACCCATAAAACCTAAACGTAGACAAAGATAGGCCAAAACAAGAAAGTCTAGATGTGTCTGATGATTTTTACGAGCGTACTCGATAAGAGCAAAAACACGCTCCGCAGCATTATCATCATCGTGAAAATCCTTTACTAAATTACCTTGAACAATCTCATCAAAAAAGGCACAAATAATGTAATGCGCCATAGTAATCATGTTATGCGAATAGTGAGCTTTCTCCAGTTTCTTCGCAAAAGTAGTTACTTCATCGTTTAGATAATCAAAAAGCACCCCTGCGTCTAAATTACTTTTGGAGATTACTTTCAATCGCAGCGCTAAAGCAAAAAGAGGCGCGGCAGCAGCCGTTAATGGATTAAGATCACACTCAGCATTGAAAACTTGCAGTTCACCAAAACCAGAAGCCTCATCTAAAGAAAATGCCGTATCCAAGTCTGTTTCATCAATTTTTTCAGTATGGAGAATTTTTTTCTTAGAGCGCGAAACCACTCTTTTACTTTCTTCATTTTCTAAAAGCGAAGCAACTGAACCTTCCTTGGCTAAATCCGTCAGCTCCCTCGCTACAGTCGGTTTTTCCCTATCTATGAGCGTCTTGATGTCGACAAAATAGTTCATGAAATTTCCGAGGTGTATTCACCTTCTTCCAAACTACGAATTTTTTTACGCAATGTTCCGCGACTTAAACCTAATATCTGCGCCGCCTTACTTTGGTTGCCTTTCACATGATCTAAAACGGCCTTGAGAAGCGGCGCTTCAATTTCTTCTAACACCAATGCATATAAATCGCGCGGCTCGCTGCCATCTAAATGAAAAAAATATTCTTTTAAGGCCTGCAAAACGCCATTACGCAGAGTGGTGAATTTTGTATCTTGCATAAACTTTTATTTTCTATCTTCGATTTAACCAATCCAAATATTCTTTTACGCCAGCTTCAATACTTTTAAATTTATCAACAAAACCTACAGCACGCAATGAATCTAAATTCGCTTCTGTGCAACTTTGATAAGAACTTAATAAAGACGGAGGAAAGGGCACGTACTCAACTTTCCCACGCTTATACCAAGCTAAAGTATTTTGCGCTAGATCATTAAAACTGCGCTTTCTCCCAGTTCCAACGTTTAAAATATGCGCCCCTTTTTTCTTTATATTCTGAAAACACCATAAATTCACTTTCGCAACATCAGAAACATAAACAAAATCGCGCTCCTGCTCGCCTGGAGCATAACCGTGCGAGGCCGCAAAAAGCTTAATGACATCACTACTTTGAAGCTGTTTACTAAAATGTAACACTACACTTGCCATGCTGCCTTTATGTTCTTCATTTGGTCCATATACATTAAAATAGCGCAAACCTATGACAGGACTATTGATAGCCGACTTATCTTTTGCTAAAAGACGAACATATTGATCAAAAAGGGCCTTGGAATATCCATAAACATTGAGAGGCCTTTCATTTTCGGGAATCTCTCGAAAATCAGCACTCAAGCCGTAAATCGCAGCGCTCGATGCGTAAATAAAAGGAATTTTGCGCGCTAAGCAATAATGCAGCAGGACTTTACTATACTCATAGTTATTTCTCATCATATATTGCCCATCCCACTCTGTAGTCGTAGAACAGGCACCCTGATGAAAAACCACTTCGATAGGAGAAGAAAATTCCTCGCCCGCTTTTATTTTAGCTAAAAAATCTTCCTTATCGAGATAGTCGATAATTTGGCAACTAACCAAATTGTGAAATTTTTTACCATTCTTTAAATTATCAACAACAAGAATGTCTTGACGCCCTATGTTATTTAAAGCTGCAACTAAACTGCTACCTATAAATCCAGCACCGCCAGTTACGATGATCATAGTTATCCTCGGAATTAATTATTATTATTATCCCTGTCTTTTAGAATTATAACAAGGAGGAATTGGCCAAATTCAACTTAAGCCATTGCAGGGCTATAATAGATGTAGAGTTTCTAATAACGCCGTTTGCAAGCATAGAAAAAACTTCATCCACGCCTAAAACATGAACTCGAATATCTTCATGCTCTTCGGCTAAACCACAAAATTCCGGTGCGCCACTCACATCTACCTTTGCGCAAAATATGCTAACTTCTTCGGAATTACCGCCAGGACTGGCTAGATAAGTACAAACTGGCAAAAGACCTAAGCACTCCAAGCCAGCTTCTTCCATAAGTTCGCGTTTGATCGTGGTTTCTTTATCTTCATCTGTATCTAAGACACCCGCGACTAATTCAAAAAGCCAAGGACTTGGTTCGGGGTGAATAAGAGCAGGGGCTCGAAATTGCTCGATCAAAATAATTTTTTTCTGTATAGGATCGTAGGGTAAAGCGGCAACCGCATCGTAGCGAAGCACAACTTCACGCTGATAAGGCTTACTCCATGCGCCAGAAAATAGACGGTTTTGCAAAAGAAACCGTTCAACACGGCAGTAGCCTTGATAAACGGTTTCTTTACTCAAAATTTTGACGTCTTTTTGATCCATTACACCTCATCTAAAAGACGGATATTTTTCACCAAAGAAATATTTTTTATTCTTTCTTCAGCTATTCTATTAGCTGCCGCAAAAGTCGGAATACCTTCTTTTTCAGCCAAATTAAAGATACGAATTAATGTGCTGTAAATATCTTCAATCTGCCCCATAGCTCTTTCAGCACCACCACCAAAAACTTCCGTGGAAACATTTATTAATCCACCTGCATTGATGACATAGTCTGGAGTGTAGAGAATACCAGCTTTTTGAAGTGCTGCACCGTGCTTCTTTTCTTCAGCTAATTGATTATTTGCGGCTCCTGCAATAACAGAGCACTTAAGCTGATGTATAGTTTTATCATTGATAGTAGCACCTAAAGCACATGGCGCATAAACGTCGACGTCTAAAGCATATAAATCTGCGTCTAACACAGCTGTAGCAGAAAACTCTTTAACCGCTTTCGCGACAGCACTTTCATTGACATCGTTAACATAGAGAATAGCGCCTTCTTGATGCAATTCTTTGCACAAATTATAGCCAACGTTGCCGATACCTTGTACCGAAATTTTGACACCCTTTAGGCTATCCTTACCTGTAGTTTTTTTCCAAGCAGCCTTGATGCCAACAAAAGTACCGTGGGCAGTAAAAGGCGAAGGATCACCAGAACCACCAAAACAAGCTGGAACACCAACTGCATAATCAGTTTCTTGACTGGTCCACTCCATAAATTTAGTACTGGTTCCTACGTCCTCGGCGGTAATGTATCTGCCACTCAAACTTTGCACAAATCTGCCAAAAGTACGAAAAAACGCTTCATTGCCTAATTTCTTTGGATCTCCAATGATAACAGCCTTGCCGCCACCTAGATTTAAATTAGCTACAGAAGCCTTGTAGGTCATGCCTTTAGATAAGCGCAAAACATCTTCGATAGCATCTTCAATTTTACTGTATGGATACATGCGCGAACCGCCCAAGGCTGGTCCAAGCTGAGTGTTGTGTATCGCAATAATCGCCTTCAAACCAGTATTCTTATCTTGACAAAAAACCACCTGTTCATGGTTATCAAAGGATGGTGAATCATAGATATTCATTAGTGATCTCCCCAAAATTAGTAATTGAAAGAAAAATGGAAGGACAAACAAACGGGCGCATTATAAACCGTTCACATACGAGGAACAAGTAGAGGAAAAATTAGGTAGTGTCTCAGTTTGAAATTTAATTTTTTTGGTTTAGATTTGCTTTAAGTTATAATAAATAAATGAAAAATAATAAAGATAAAAAAATACTCACTCAGCAAGAAATTCAAAATTTAAAAGGACTTAATGAAGAAATGATAAGGGAATATTGTCGTTTAGCCGAGGAAAGACTGAAAGACTGTTTGGAAACTAAAAGACAATTTGAACAAAAAGCTTCAATATTACTAAGTATTTATATGCCAATATCTTTGGCTTTATTTGGATTATCGGCAAAATTCAATCTTCCATGGACATTTAATATTTCAGCGTCTATTTTATTTATTGCTATTATATTTATTTTGTTATCTATACATTGTTCAGATTACGGAAATCTAGGAAGACATCCAAGTAGTTGGTTGCAGAGTAATGATTATTTAACTGTGAAAAATAATCATAAAGCTGCCATTTATGGTTATCTTTTGTATGATTGGGTAGAAAGAATAGACGCAAGTAATAAAAGCAATGATAAAAAACAGTTTAAAATAACTCTAGCTATCTGGCTAGGATTTATTGCTATTCTTCCATTTTTAATTAAATTCCTTTTTTCCTTATGGGATTAGGATCGGCCGGCGGTGGAGCAGGAGGATTACTTTTATTTGTTTGCTTAAATTTTAATAATTTAGTATTATTATTCATACAATTTTTCGCGAAATAAATTGTTATAAAAATGAACGCCCAGCTGCTAACTGGGCGTTTTGCTATGTAGATATTCTAAGTTTAATCAGCCAGTTTCGCAATATCCTCCAACTCCCAAACATGATCAGAAATCCCCGCAGCCATAGCTGGAGTAACCCTCAAAGTTTTATGAATTCTGGCAAAATTATAATGCATGAAGTGAAGGGCTACAGCATATTCTAAATTCTCGATCTTCTTACTAAAACCGTTAGTTAGTCTTGTAAAGCGACGCATTGACATTCGCATGGTGAGGTTTTGTCTTTCAACGTAGCTGGTTGATATATGCTTCTCGTCGGGTGAGCCATTAACTATAGTCTTAGTCGTTCCTACGAAATCCGAAGAGCTATAGCGTTTCTCGCTTGTTTTTCCTTCTGGTTCGCCGTAAAGCTTAACTAACATAGCATAATCGATTTTATTGCCAAAAGCCGCCTCTATGGCTTCTAAATAGGCTTTGTGACCGTCTGTAGTTAATTGAACACGTTTTTTAAGTCTCGAGACTAAATCGTCGATGAACAGTTTAGCGTATTCACCGTCACGCTTACCCACCAAGAAAGAAGGAACAAGTTTGGTTTTAGCATCAATCGCTGTCCATGTGTAAACATCGCCAAATCCCAGCAACCCCTTTTTATCTTCTGGAACGTTCTTTTCCTTAGAATAACAAAACGACCATATTTCATCGCATTGTATTTTCTCACAAGTTAAATTGCGCATAACTTTGTTTTGATATTCAGAACAAGCCAAACCAACATCAATCAACAGTTTTGTAACCGTATTAATCGAGCAGTCAGCAAGGCGAGATGTGGCTCGCATACTATTGCCTTCTACTAACAAACCTAGTATTTGTGAAAGTTTTTCGATGGATAATTTGTTCATTTTCTTAATCTCAAGCATAGTTTACATATTTATATTGTAAATGAATTATACTTGAGTTACAGGGCTGCATCAAATTAAAAATGATCAAAATGCATTGTTATCATTTTTAATCCTTTTTTGTCTTGACCTATTTCTTTATTACGGTATTATTGCAAAAATAATATGAACTTTAAATATTAGAGGTGTACCAATGGAACTTAACGTTCTTAAAAAATGGTTGTCAGAATTTGAGGCAAAAAAGATAACGACCGACAAACAAATTGAATTAATAAAAGCGTTAATAGTCTCAGCTAGTAATCAAGTTGAGCTAGAAGAAAACATGGGTTTTTCTACGCCAATTAAAACTAGCGAAAAAATAAATAAAAAAAATGAAATATTTTCCGCTTGTCAAAATATGAAAAATGCTTTTACTTCTAAAGATGTAAAAAGATTTTTGGAACGCTCTGAAAATCAAGAGGTAAGAGGAATTAAGTTAGTTTATATTTCAGGACAATTATGTAAATTTGCTAATGAACAAAAAATAAGACTTGTCCAAAAAGGAAAAACAAAAAAAGAACCCAATATTTATTCGTCAATGGAGTTGGTATCGAGCAATTAAAGAAAGGGGCTGCTGGTGAAATTGGTATACACAGCGTACTGTTACTACGCTAGCCAATGCTTTGTGGGTTCGATTCCCACGCAGCCCACCATCTTTAATCTAAAAAGCATCACAGCAACTAGGCGTGTAATGTTTTTTATTATAGTATAAATACAAACATCTTCATTATATTATAATTTTACCAATTTTGGAATGCCTAAATTATTAAGGTGATTTATGCCTAAAGAAAACGTTATACGCACTTCAAAAAGAGTAGCTAAAATAGCTTCCAGGGTTCTCAAAGATCCTAAAGCTAAAAAGAAATATAAGAGTATCGCTGGCTCTGCTGAAGAAAACAGAAAACGTAAAACTAAATAACTTTATAAGGGCTATTGGAAACTTTAGCCCTTATTTTTCTTACCCCACCTTGCCTCAATGGCTTTCTTGGCAATCTCTTTTCTACGCTCAGGACTAAGTTTTTTAGCTCTAGCTTTGCCACCTTTAAGCCCGCCAAGGCGTCCTAAAGCGACAGCAGCAGGATTTTTCTTCTTGGGTGGTTCTTGTTTTGGTATTTCACCCGTAGCTTGGTCTGTGATAGACTTGGCTAATTGGTTCAGGTCTTTATGTTTTTTGATTTTAGTTTCCATACTGATATTATAACACAGCAGAAACGGAAGCGGTCAAGTATCTAAAATTTCAAACTGAGACACTACCAAAAATTAGGGGTGAAATCCTGGGGGTTTAGAATTCGATAAGTCTTTCATCTCTATGCTCTTTGGTTGCTGTGGTTTAGATCTAAACCAACTAGGTATTGTATTACTAAAAAAGCCCACTGCTTTTTTGCATAGATTCACTGATCTATTACGTAAATTCGCAAAAAATCCAGTTTGAGAGTTTTTTCCAACTAGTTTAATTGGCTCTGTTTTTTTAGGTTCGTTAGCCTTCTTCTTATCATAATGCTCAATCGCTTTTTCCATTATTGCAGTAGTTACAAGTCCTGCAATGCCAGCGCTTAATAGAGCTATTCCCGCAACTGAAGTAGCCGGAAATAATGTTAGAACCGCACCCGCAACAATCGCTATTCCTGAACAAATTCGTGCAGTTTTTATTGTCATGGTAGTTTTTAATTTTTTAAGTTCAACTTTTTTCTCCTCAAGCTGAGTTTCTCTCTGTTGAAGCATGCTTTTATTCAATCCAGCTTCTACTTTTTGCAAAGCCTCTGTTGTAGTAAGTATTCCAGTATTATCTACTGGTTTAGCGGTGGACGCTGCAGGCATTTCAGCTGATTTTTCTTTGGTCACTGGATTTTTTAAAGATTTGATTTGATCTTCTAAAAATTTAATTTCCCCATCTAATTTCTTCTTCTCCTCAAAGTGCTTCTTTTGTTCGAATGCTAAGTTAACTACATTAAAAGACTGATAAGCAATTAACAAAAATGGCAATGCTGCTGGAGCAGCAAAACCTACTATGGCGGTAGATAATCCCAAAAGATCTTGCAATAACACAGGTAGATTGGTTGTATCGGCGGTGGGATGAATAAAATCTATTACTGCGTCTTTAGTACCTGGTTCTTTGAGAGTTTTTTTTAGATTCTCTAGTATTAGATCTTTAGTAACATCTTTTAGATTTGTTAGTGGCGCGTCGTTAGACAGCTCCGGCCGCATTGCCTCTTGCTCAGGAGGAGCAGGTTTCTTATTTAAACCATCTATCCAATCACTTATCTGCAGATTAATAGCGGAATTAATTTTAGAAATTTCTTTATTTTTCTGCTGATCTTTAACAATATGAACAATATCTGCAGCAACTGTTATGGCGGCAACGCCCAGTGCAGCACCATCTAATACATTGGATACTGTATCAGAAACCATATCAGAAGCTTCAGCTGCTTCTCCCGCAAAGATTTCTAGACAATCGATGCCTTCCATTAATTCTAAAGCACCAGCATTTGCACAAGACGCCACCGTACGTACTACGCCTAACGCATCAGCCCCATAACGATTAAGTGTTGAAGAAATCATCTAACAATCCTCTATTTAACATAAAATAACATATATCAAAAAACATGTCTACATAAAGTTCTTTAAAATCAACATGTTGCATTTTAAGGTTTAGTTTAAGTCTTTTAATTCTCAACCGGTAATAATTTTCTAAATAAAAACACGTGCTTTTTACTTTGTTGTTAAGTAAGCTTCTCCAACTAAAATTTTCACGAGGTAAATTTATATGACCAAACAACACAAACCTTTAATTTTAATGATCTTGGATGGCTGGGGATTACGTAAAGAAACTGATGGTAGCGCCATTGCACTAGCCAAAACACCAAACTTCAACAAGCTTTGGCAAACTTGTCCACACTCCGAACTTTCCGCATCCGGCCTGGATGTTGGATTGCCTAGAGGGCAAATGGGCAACTCAGAAGTTGGGCACTTACACATAGGCGCCGGCCGTTTGGTTTTGCAAGATTTAACTAAAATAGACTTGGTCGTTGAAAACAAAGAATTCTTCCAAAACCCTGTTTTAACAAAAACTGTAGACGAAACCATCCAAGCTAATGGTGCTTTGCACATTTTTGGGCTACTTTCTCCTGGTGGCGTACACAGCCGTGATCTTCACTTAGAAGCCATGGCAGAATTAGCTTGCAAGCGCGGTGCGAAGAAAATTTATGTCCACGCTTTTCTAGACGGACGTGATACCCCGCCTAAATCTGCGTTAGCTTCTATTCAATCCATGGAAAAGAAATTAAAAGCTTTAGGCGTAGGTAAAATAGCATCTATTGGCGGACGTTATTATGGCATGGATCGCGATAAACGCTGGGAAAGAGTTGAAGTTGCTTACAATATGCTCACTTTAGGCAAAGCAGAATTCAACTTTCCAACTGCCGAAGAAGCTTTAGCAGAAAGCTATAAACGTGGTGAAACGGATGAATTCGTAAAGCCAACTTTAATTTGCCTCCCTAAAGAACAACCAGTAAAAATTCAAGATAATGACAGCATTGTTTTTATGAATTTCCGCGCTGATCGTGGTCGTGAACTAAGCTACGCCTTCACCGATCCAAATTTCGCTGGCTTTAAACGCCAAACTCTCCCTAAACTCACTGCCTATGTGACTTTAACGGAATATGCATCTGATCTTAAAGTACGCGTTGCTTATCCACCTCAAGACCTAAGCAATGTCTTAGGCGAAGTTTTGGAAAAAAATCATTTACAACAACTACGCATTGCTGAAACGGAAAAATATGCACATGTCACTTACTTCGTCAACGGCGGGCGCGAAAAACCTTTTCAAGGCGAAGATCGTGTTTTAATTCCATCTCCCAAAGTTGCTACTTACGATTTGCAACCCGAAATGAATGCACCAGAGGTAACGCATCGCCTCTTAGAGGCTATTCGCAGTAATAAATACGACGTCATTATTTGCAATTACGCTAATCCAGACATGGTTGGACACACTGGCAACATAGAAGCTACTATTAAAGCTGTCGAAACTGTTGATAGTTGTTTAGGTCAAGTTATAACAGCTTTAGAAGAAGTACACGGAGAAATGATAGTCATTGGCGATCATGGCAATGCAGAAATGATGATTGATACAGAAAATCATCAGCCTTACACAGCCCATACAACAAATCTAGTGCCATTTATTTATTTAGGTAGAAAAGCAAAAGTCACACAAAACTCAGGAAAACTAACTGATATTGCACCAACTATGTTATATTTACTTGGTATCGAAGAACCTAAGGAAATGACTGGAAAATGTTTACTGGGATTATGCGAAGGAAAAATTTAAGTTTTATTCTGCTGCTATTTTCACTGCTTGTATGCAGCACAACGCTTGCATCCCCCATATCTCGTCTGCAAGAAATAGTTAATCAAATTAAAACTTTAAAATCTAATTTAAGCCACACGCAAAAGCAACAAACTGCCGTCCAGCAGCAACTTAAACAGGCAGAAATTTCTATCGGCAGCATTACTAACGCTGCACAAAAAACCAGCAAACAACTAGCTGAGGAACAGCGACTCTTAAAAACTTTAGGAATCAAACAAGCAGATTATTTAGAGGAACTTGCCACCGAAAAAGAACATGTTATGAATGAAATGCGTGCGGCATATTTAATCGGCCACGATGGCTATATAAAACTAATCTTCAACCAAGAAGATCCAAGCAATATAGATCGCATGTCTGTTTATTATGCTTATTTGCTAGATGCCAGGGCCCGGGCCTTATCTAATCTAAGAGCCACCTTGCAAAAAATTACCGAAAACAGTAATACCATTAGAACTCAGGAATTAATCCTACAAAATCTCTATTCGCATCAAGAAAAAGAGCGCCAAGACCTAAAGAAAATGCAGGGCGAACGCAATATTGCGTTAAAATCCATCAAAAATAATTTACAAAATCAAAACGCCAAATTACAGCAATTACTAGCAAATAAGGCTGCCTTGGAAAAATTAATCGCCGAAATTAACGCACGCATCTTAGCACAAAAACAAAAGCCTGTAGCACAAGGATCTTTAACTCAACTGCGTGGAAAATTATTTACTCCTACTCATGGCAAGCTAGAGAGTTTTGGAGCTGGAGAGTCGCGTTTAAATGGCGTTTTAGTTGCAGCCAAAGAAAACGCGGAAGTACATGCCATTGCCGGCGGAAGAGTAGTTTTTGCCGATTGGCTACGCGGTTACGGTTTGCTTTTAATTATAGATCACGGCCACGGATACATGAGCCTTTATGGACGCAATCACTCTTTGTACAAGAAAATCGGTGAAAATGTTTCTTCCGGCGAGGTAATTGCAACCGTTGGCAACACTGGTGGTTATGAAAAAACTGGGCTTTATTTTGCTATGCGCTATAATGGCAGGCCAATTGACCCAACGGTCTGGTGTAAGATGTGAAGAAAATACAGAATTTTATGAAAATCCAAAAATTCAAATTATTAAAAAAAGTAGCTATAGCTTTTACTGCTATTTTAGGTTGTTTTATCTACTTCCAATCAGCTTTTGCTATTTTAAATCTACCGCCTCCGCCAACTATTCCAGACACTAAGCAGATCATTTCTGACGAAGAAGTAAAGCGCCTGGCCCTAGTTATGGCTTACGTAAAGCAGTACTATATCAAAAAAGTTGATAACAAAGTTTTGATAGATAACGCCATAAGCGGCATGCTAGCTAAATTAGACCCGCATTCAGATTATTTAGAAGGCGATGACTTAAAAGATTTGGAACTTCTCACAGAAGGCCACTTTGGCGGCGTTGGCATTGAAATTGCCCCCGATCAAGGCTTGCTCCGCATCATCACTCCCTTAGACGACACACCAGCGTCTAAAGCCGGCATTAAAGCGGGCGATTTAATTCTACAAATCAACAAAAAATTAGTAAAAGATATGACTATGCGCGATGCGATCGGCATGATGCGCGGCCCCAAAGGCAGCAAGCTTACACTTACTATTTTGCGTAAAAATGCCAGCAAACCACTAAAATTCACCCTGACACGCGACATAATCAAAGTTCGGACTGTCAAAGAACGCATGCTGGAGCCGGGTTACGGCTATATTCGCGTTGCAATTTTCCAAGAACCAACCGCCCGTGATCTTTTTAAAGCCATCGATAAATTAAAAAAACAAAGCGATGGCAATTTAGAAGGTGTCATTTTAGATTTACGCAATAATCCAGGTGGTTTATTAGAATCTGCCATCGAAATTTCCAACGCTTTCTTGGATGCCAATGAACTTAAGAAAAACAAACTCATTGTATATACTGAAGGTCAATTTCCTGGTGCGCACATCTCTGCCAGTGCCTCTCCCGGTGGAATGCTAGACGATATTCCTCTTGTGGTTTTAATCAATGAAGGCTCAGCATCAGCATCGGAAATTGTGGCAGGAGCTTTGCAAGACCATAAACGCGCCGTAATAGTCGGTACGCGTAGTTTTGGCAAAGGATCCGTTCAAACTCTTCTTCCTCTAGATGAAAAAAGCGCTATAAAAATTACTACTGCTCTTTACTACACACCCTCTGGCCGCTCCATTCAAGCCAAAGGCATTGAGCCGAACGTTGTTGTCAATGAAATGCAACTGACAAAGGGCAAATGGGATAGCGATTTTCGCATAGACGAAGCCAAATTACCTGAGCATCTTGCCAATGGTAATTCTAAAGCCACAGACAAAGATGCAGCGGACACAGATGACGATAGTGGTGTAATGTCAGCTAAACGCGCCGCAAAATCAGAACAGCAAGCAGAAAAAGCTTATTCTCTCGCTAAAAGCGATTATCAACTCTACGAGGCTTTAAATATCTTGAAAGGCCTAAATGCCATGCCCAAGGATTAGTGACAAGCTCCCTTCGTCTAGTGGCCTAGGACGTCGCCCTCTCACGGCGAAAACATGGGTTCGACAAAATTTACAGGATAGTAAATTTTGAATGCGAGCATAGCGAGCAGCCCGAAGGGTGAGCGACCAGGATGGTCGCGAATAATCCCATAGGGAGCACAAGAAACCAAAGGCTTCATTAATTTGTTTCAAAAATAAACATCATGCAACAAGAAACCAAAAATGAACCCCAAAGCCAATATCTTAGATACTTTGGGATAGCAGCATCTGTAACTGGATTTTTCCTATTGATTTCTGGGATATTTTTATTATTTACAAGAGAAAATTACTTAACTACTAACAGAATAATCATCTTAATTTCCATCGCTTTAATTTTGATGTTTTATCAGAAGATAGAAAATTTCGAACTACCTTTTTTAAAAATAAAAATCAAAGAAACTCTTAATGAAGCAGAAGAAATTATTGCTAAGCTAAAATCAATAAGCATTCCTTTGGCGCAATGCTCATTAACAAGTTTAATAAGTGCTGGTGGCACCATACATGGACTTATAGAAGATAAATTAAATATATTGGGTGAGATCGTTGAGCAATTACGCTCTCTTGGTATAAAAGAAAATGATATTTTCCTAGCTAGAAAATTTTTCGATCAATTAATTTGCGAAGATATAGCTATTCCAATTATTAGTTATATACACCACTTGCTTAAAGAAAAAAAACATACCCTACTACTTATCGAGCAACAAAAAACACAGGACAAGGAACCAATAAAAACCGATGATCATTTGGCGCAAATAGCTGAAATTGACAAAGATATACGCCAATTGGGTGAATTAACATGTCGTTCTAAACACGAAATTAGCATCTCAGAAAAGATGGACTGTTTCCTATCATCAACAAAATATATCAGCAAAGAAGAATCCATAAAAATAAAGGATCAATTTAATATTGATTTGGAAAACTTAAAGTCTTACGAAAAAGACGGAGAGTTTCACGATAAAAACCATTATATTAATAGATACAAGGTCATGTGAAAAAGGAATAGAGCTCAATTGCCCTACAAACATCATTACGTTCTAAACTAAAGGATAGTGAAATTCACTGTCTAAGCATAGCGCTTTGTTATCAAAAGAATGGAAGCGCGCCTAAATTCTAGGAATTCAATTAACTTTAAAAATCAATCTTCCTCATGCTCATCAAAGATCGATTTTTAAAAACCGTTAGGAAAACATCCAAAGCTATTTTATAATGCTGCCCTGCTAACATTTTAGCTCCCTTCGTCTAGCGGCCTAGGACGTCGCCCTCTCACGGCGAAAACATGGGTTCGAAACCCATAGGGAGCGCCAGGTAATTAACAGGAGTAACTATGAGTTTTTCTAGTTTATCATCAACTAACCACTCTATTTCTTTGTTTGCAAACACTCAAAGTTGCTTTGCTCTTACTGAAATGGTGCCCTCACAGTCATCGTTTAACTACAGAAAATATGATTTTGAATACATAGATAAGAGTAATCCTAATTTACTTAGCAAGTATAACCAGTTTCTAAAAATTCATGGAATAAATAAAGAATGCCGTTATCAAGAAGCGCTTCGCATTTTTTATTTATTAGATAATAATGGATTTGTAAAAAAAGACCCTGATAAGGAAAAGAATACCAGCATACACATAACCTTTCCTAATGTCCTACCAGATAAACTTCATCCAACATTCCTTCAAAAAACGAGTAATTTTATTTCTAAACTCACTTCTTTCAATACCAGGCAATTTACAAATAAGGAAGAAGCTTTAGATGAAATAGACTATGTTTACACTGAATACCAACTGCAAAAATTATTTTTCAGTGAATTTGAAAAACACTTAACTGAATCAGCCAGCCAATCAACTCCAAAGAGTAAGGAACTAATATCACCTCACTTACAGAACAAACAACCTATTACTTCGCATATTAGACAATCATTAGATGTCTCTCATCATCAATGTACTGGAACAAAAGAAAATATCCCACCTGACTGGAAGCAAATTTTTCAAGCTGGCTATATCTATCCTTTTATAAAAGCCACACAAGGAAATACTTATATTGATCCTTGTTTCAAAAATAATTTACAGGCAATTTACAGCGTAGTACCAACATTCTACCAGGTTGGCACATACCATTTTCTAGTACCAGATTCAAATTGTACGATTCAAGCAACGCATTATTTAAACACCTTAGCTGAAATGGAAAAGTTAGGCTATTACACATCACATGCTCTTGATGTCGAGGCAAGCACTCCTAGTGGAACGCCGTGGGCGAGTAAAAAAGAACTTACAAGTTGTGTACTTCAATTTGCAGATGAACTTGGTAAGCATGCATATTTTTTTATTTATACTGGACCTTACTTTTGGAATAGCTTTTTTGATACAACTCAATGCAATGATCTGTTAAAGCATGGCGCTAGCGCACTATGGGTTGCGGAATATAACGTTTCACAACCAAAACCGGTAAGTTGCTGGAAAACATGGTGCCGTTGGCAAACTACAGATTCGGGTGCTGTTAAAGGTGTTAGCCAATTGGTTGATCTTGATGAAGACAATACACTAGATCCTAATTGCTGGTCATCCAGCAGCATAATACGAAAAAGTACGGTTGGTTTTTTTCGTCCTGCTCGCCGCTTAAACACCCCAGAAAATAAAAAAACACAACCTCAAATAGAACATACTATTCCTCAAAGACTAGCAAATATAAGCGCAATAGTTAAGTTTTGAATGCGAGCACAGCGAGCAGCCCGGAGGGTGAGCGACCAGGATGGTCGCGAATAAACCCCTAGGGAGCGCCAGATAAGAGATAATGCCGTTTATAATAACCATATAAGCGGCATTATCTCTGTTGCCAAACTAGATAATGCCGCTTATAATAGGCACATAAGTGGCATTATCTTTCAAGGAACTCATCTGTGACAACTAAAAAAATCATTGGCAGAGATAAAGAAATCTCTCTCTTTGAGCAAATTTCATCCTCGAACCAAGCAGAATTTGTAGCTGTTTACGGTCGACGCCGAGTCGGCAAGACTTTCCTTATCCAGCAATGTTTGTCTAGCAAAAAAAATTACATCGAATGCACCGGCATAAAAGATGGCAATATGCATTCTCAACTAGCAAATTTTACAGAATCCATCGGTAAATTCTTTTATCCAAATATACAATTAAAACCATCAAAAGACTGGCGCGAAGCCTTTACCATACTAACAAAAGAAGTAGAAAAATTACCGTCCACAGAAAAAGTTTTTATTTTTCTTGATGAACTACCTTGGCTAGCATCCAAAAAATCACAGTTACTGCAAAACTTAGACTATTTCTGGAATACCAAATGGAGCAAACTACCAAATTTCAAACTAATAGCATGCGGATCAGCTGCTTCCTGGATGCTAGATAAACTAATAAATGCTAAAGGTGGGCTGTACAACCGAATCACACGAACTATTCTTCTCGAACCATTTTCACTAGAAGAAACAAAGAAATTCTTAGTGAAACACAAATTTAAATTATCTGATAAACAAATTTTGAATATCTACATGGTTATGGGAGGGATTCCGTTTTACCTAGCACAACTGCAAAAAAAACTTTCAGTAGACCAAAACATCAATGAGCTGTGCTTTCAAAAAGATGGGATATTGTACTCAGAATTTCCTCGTTTATTTAAATCTTTATTCGATGCTTCTGAGTTAAATTTACGCATAGTGAGAGAATTAGCTAAACATCGCTACGGATTGCCATCCTCCGAGCTAGCCAATAAAGCAGAGAAAACAGCTGGCGGCAGATTCAAAGAAAGATTAGCTGAACTAGAAGCAGCCGGATTCATTCAGGGTTTTATACCTTATGGAAACAAAAAAAGGGATCGCTATTACCGAGTAATTGATGAATACAGTATTTTTTACTTGCGCTGGATAGAAGCTGTAGCCTTAAAAAATGCCATCCCTAAAGAAGGAAATTATTGGCTTGCAACTTCCAAAACCCCGTCTTGGCTCAGTTGGGCTGGCTATGCTTTTGAAGGTATATGTTTTAAACATGCTAATAAAATAATTCATGCTCTAAATTTGGATCAAGTAGGTTGTTTGCTAGGTAATTGGCGCTATATTCCAAACAAAGGGAAAGAACAGCGAGGAGCTCAAATAGACTTGCTTTTAGATAGGAACGACAATGTAATTACAATTTGCGAAATCAAGTATTCCAATACCAACTTCACCGTAGATAAAGACTACGCAAAAGAACTAGCAAACAAAGTAGCACTATTCCAATCGCAAACCAAAACAAAGAAACAAATTTTTCTTGCCATGATTACTGTAGAGGGATTGAAACAGAACATTTGGTCAGAAGATTTAGTGACCAATATCATTGCACTGCAAGATTTATTTTAGCTCAACACTCTTACGATCCACCAAGAGTTCGGGAACAGTTTTAACACGGCGGCGCTTTAGTTCAGCGATTTTATCGGGGGTAAATCCTAAAACTTCTAATTCATAATCTTGCGCTGCTGACCAGGCTGCCCACTGCATAACCGATGAGCCAGCAATAATTTGAATTCCTTTCCAGCCTTTGTAGTAGGCGATTTCAACCATCTCAACAGCTGTATCGTAAGCTTGCTTGACTATAGTTCCGAGTGGCTTGGAGGTTTCCTCTTCTTCAGCTCTAGCTTCTACATTTACACCTTCGCTAGAAACTTGCTCCGCCTCAACTTCATTGGCCTCGCGTTTTTTACGCCTTTTTTCCGCTTCCAAGTTTTCGGCGAATAATCTATCTAATAACACCATGTCTGTGTATTCGCCCGCTTTATATAAATCATATCCTAAAGACGAGCTCATAGCATCCCCATAATCATGGATTGTCCAACCACTACGAGATTTTACAAAGGAAGGAACCATACCCCCAACAAAAAGAGCTGTGGTACTAACCATTTGCAAAAATGGATATAAACTTAAAAGATTAGCAACATCTTCAGATGTCACATTACGAAATACATCCGCTGACGGAAGACTCAGACCAGAAGCGCGCTTTTCCCAAAGACTTTTTATAAAAAAACCTAAAGCTTGCTCGCCAGAATCAGCCTTATCACCATTCTCATTAATTTCATTATCTGCATCTAGCATTGTGACTTCTCGCTAATTAGAATTTTGTTTGTCAAGCGCTTATTGTAACGGAAAATAAAAGAATTTTCACAAAATTGATTCAGCTTTCTTTGGGACTAGATTAAAATCTATCAAATAAGCTCCAAAAACTAACTTCAAAATGCAACTTATTGATTTATAAAGAAAACCCATAGACATGTTTTCCAGAGGATATAACTATGATTATCATCGACGGACAAATTGGCGTCGGAAAAACTACACTAGGTAAAGCCTTAGAAGATGTTTTTGGGATTCCGCTTTATCGCGAATTAAGCAACAGCGATACAATCAATATTTTAGACAATTTCTATCAGGATAAAACACGCTGGAGCTTCACTTCCCAAGTGCATTTTCTAGTTCACCGCTTCCAAATGATCAAACAAATTCACGAAGATGGCAAAGGTACGCTAGATCGCTCTATCTTTGGTGACAGCTTATTTGCTGAGGTTCTCTACGAAGAAAAATTCATGACAAAGGAAGAATTTAACACTTACAAATCCTTACTAAAATCCATGCTCGATCTAACCGCCCCACCTTATCTTCTAATTTATTTAGATTGCAATACCGATGTGGCCTTAGAAAGAATTAAGATGAGAAATCGTGATTGCGAAAAAATTATTTCTCGTGATTACTTAGATAAAATCAATGACAAGTATTTAACTTGGTATAAAGAATACAATTATTCGCCAAAAATTATGATCAACACTAACGATCTAAACATCTATAAAACTGAAGATAAGGAACGCCTTCTAGATTCAATATACGAACATATTAAAGATTATATTTAGTAAGAAGCCAGTCTACAGCTTCTGCAAGATTAGGTAGGACAGCCAAAGATTTTTTTTGTAACCACGGGTTTTCTTGTAGGGTTTTTAGTCCATTTCCTGTCAAAACCAGAATAAAACGTGCGCCAAAGGCTTCCGAGGCTTTCGCATCGCGCAATGAATCGCCAATTGAAATAATTTCAGATTTTGGAATATGGAAATGGTCACTGATTTTCTTAAGAAGTCCAGGCTTAGGCTTGCGACATTCGCAGTTATCAGACGCGACATGAGGACAAATGAAAATTCCATCTAGTTGCCCGCCAACCAAAGCCAAATCTCTATGCATCTTATCGTGAATAGAATCTAGCGTTTCTTTAGTAAAATAACCCCTACCAAGCCCAGATTGATTGGTAGCAACCACAACCTTGTAGCCAGCTTTATTAAGCTTCGCAATAGCCTCTAAACTGCCAGGAATGGCATGCCACTCCGCTGCTGATTTAATAAACTCAGCCGAATCGGCGTTAATAACTCCATCACGATCTAAAATAACTAAACGAAGACTCATAATCTTTACATTTTTGGCAACAATGACGAGTGATGGTTAACGATTAACCAATGACCATCATTTTTTTTATATACAAAATTGAAACGAGCAGGCAATGTTATATTTTGTCCATGTTGATCTAAGTAGGTAAATGTGTATAAACCAGAACTAATAGCTAAGTCACCATACAACTGAACCAATAATTTATTGGTCGCACATTTTATATTTTTATGACCAGTAAAAGAAATGAAATAGGGGTCAAGACCCTTGTTTTTATTAACCAGCAATTTTGGTGACAAAGTAGGGAGCAAAATAGCATCTGGAGCATAAAATTTTGTCATCGTTTTAGGATTACCCATAGATACTGCTACTGCACTACACCAAGCACGATAGACATTTTGAATAGCCCTCTCATCTTTGCTTATAGAAGCAAAACAATCGCTGAAAAATAGCAGCAAACATATTGGCAACCAAGTAATGTACTTAATCTTCATGATCAAACCCTGTTCTATACCCAGAATGAAATCAGTGTAATGCATAAATAATGCAAAAACTAGTCTATTGCCTAGCAAATTGCGTAAATTTAAAACCTTGACCGTCCTATCCTCGACCATGTACCATGTTTTACTATTGTGGAGTACTATTTTTCTTTTCTAAAAAAGATATTGCTTTTACTGCTCCTAGCCAGCCTCACGGCTTGCGCTAGTAATACTCAGTTTGCAGAGTATACAGTTTCGCCTGTAAAACATAATGCCAAACCAATACACAAAGTGTTTTTTAGTGGTGGTATTTGGAGCGACATACGTGAGGATTTTTCTCTTCCTGATCTTTCTTCACATCCAGCCGTTAAAAAACAAATAGCCTTTTATCAACGTAACTCTGCTAGTTTGGAACGTTCTTTCCTCCACTCCATTCCTTTTATTTACTATACTTATCAAGAAACCAAGAGACGCGGACTGCCTGCAGAATTAGCTTTACTACCGATTCTAGAATCCGGCTATAGCCCTTACGACACATCCTCAGTTGGCGCAAATGGCTTGTGGCAAATTATGCCAGGAACCGCAAGAAGCTTTGGCCTTAAAATGAACGCATGGTACGATGGCAGACGCGACACAATAGCCTCCACGCGCGTAGCTCTCAAATACCTAACTTATTTACATGAATATTGTGGCGATTGGTTGCTTGCTCTCGCTTCTTATGATGCTGGCGAAGGCAGCATTCAAGCTTCCATAGGACGTAACCTGCGCACCAACTCACCTATTGACTTTTGGTCTTTGCATTTACCCAAAGAAACAGAGGTTTATGTACCTAAATTACTGGCCCTAGCAGCTATTTTACGCGATCCAGAACGCTACAATATAGCCTTACCCGCCGTAGAAAATAAGCCGTATTTTAAGATTGTCGACACTGGTTCTCAAATAGACTTAAAACAAGCTGCAAAGCTTGCTGACATGAGTTTAAACGAACTACATACCCTCAATGCGGCTTATCGTCGTTCATCCACCGATCCAGATGGACCGTACATTCTCCTTCTACCAATTGACAAAGCTGACATTTTTAGCGAACGTTGGAATAATTTACCAGCTAATGAAAAAGTAGCATGGAAAGAACCTACAGTTATAAAACATAGCATAAAAGCCAAAAACTCTACGCTAAAAAAACACAGCAAAAGTAAACACAACTTTAAAATAGCAAATAAATCAAAAATTAAACTTAATAATAAAGTAACTGTGCATAAAAAAAATAAAGCAAGCTCTAAGAAACCACAGAACATAAAACACTTAGCAATTAAGCATACAAAAAAAACTAGAAAATGAAGCGCTGCATTTTAAAATTCTTGTGCTGTTCCCTATTACTTGCATGTAATACAGCAAGTTATGCTAAAAATACGCTGCATTACTCTATTGTAGGCTTAAGCGGTGATATTCAAAAAAGTGTCGAACAAAGCTTAAACATTAAACAACAAGAAGAATTAACTAATCCTACGCCTAAAGAAATTCAAGTTTTCGTGGCTGCTGCTCCTTATGACATCAAAATTGCCTTGCAACCTTTTGGTTACTTCCAAGCAGAGGTTACAAGTTCTCTCACAAACAAGGGGGAAGATTGGTTCGCAAATTTTGTCGTCAAACCACAAACACCAGTGAAAATTAGTAGCTTGGACATCAGTATGAATGGTGATGGCGCTACGGATCCTATTCTAAAACATATTCTTACCAAAAATCCTATGCGTATTGGCTCTGTTTTAAATACAGAGGCTTATAAAAATTTCAAACAAGATTTTTTTGATGTTGCGCTGAATCACGGCTATATGGAGACTAAAATAACAGAGAACGCTATTAAAGTTGATCTCAAAAAACACACAGCTAACATTATTTTGCATTTCCACACTGGCCCGCGTTACAAATTTGGTAATGTAACATTTTCACCATCTCCTTTTAGCGAAAAATTTCTACATCGCTTTATACCGTTCCAAGAAGGTGAATTATATGCCAGCAATCAGCTCTTAATCCTACAGAATAACCTAAACAATAGTGGTTACTTTAAAAATGTATCCGTTACTCAAAATAGGCAAGATATACAAAGAAAAACCGTTCCAATTCAAGTTGAATTAGAGCTTAGACCCAATTATCAATATGACCTAGGCGCTGGTTTCGGCACTGACACAGGAGTGCGAGGCTTGGTTGGTTTAGAAGTACGCCACTTAAGTGATAATGGACAACATTTAAAATCTTTTATCAAAGCTTCAAACACACAAAATAGCTTAGAAGTACGTTATTTAATTCCTGGCAAAAACCCGACTACTGACCAATATGACATAAGCGCTGCAGCCGAATCTCGCAGGCAAAAATATGGTGATAGTCGCGCATTTAAACTATCCGGTGGTTATACCACGGTTTTTCGTAATGACTGGCGTCAAACTCTACGTTTAAGCTTACAACAAGAACGTTATAATTTAACAAATCATCCCAAGCAAAATACTACTTTTTTAATTCCCAGTTGGAGCATAATGCATCTTGACTCTGACAACCCCGTCAAGCCTACACGCGGACATCGCATAAATCTTACCGTACAAGGAGCCATCAAAGGCATAATTGCTCGCAATAATTTCTTTCAAGCTCAGCTCGACGCCAAATGGATCCATCCTTTCAGCTCAATGAATTCTATTATTTTACGAGGCACCTTAGGGTACACAGCTATTAACGATATAAATAATTTGCCTTTATCTTTACAGTATTTTGCCGGCGGGGCTCAAAGCGTTCGTGGCTACGCCTACAATGGCTTAGGACCTGGACGCAACTTAACTGTGGCTAGCGCAGAATTTAGGCAAAAAGTTGTCTCTGATTGGTATGCCGTAGGTTTTTTTGACTTGGGCAACTCCGATAATAGCTTCAGAATGCGTCTAAAAAGAGGAACTGGACTAGGCGTTGCTTGGCTCTCCCCTCTTGGAACTTTAGAACTCACTTACGCCAAAGCTTTAGACAACCCCGGCACACCCAGCATGGTACAATTCAGCATGGGTCCGGAGTTTTAACACTTGACAATACGTACGCTTTAACGTATTTTATTACCGCAAATAAAGAGGAAATAATTATGACAGTAATGATAACTCCAACTACAGCACGAGCTAATTTCTATAACTTAATAGATAAGGTTAATGAATCGCATAAGCCAATACACATTCATAGTAAACGTAAAAATGCAGTTTTGCTTGCTGAAGACGATTGGCGTTCCATTGAAGAAACTCTGTACCTTCTTTCTATACCGGATATGCGAAAATCTATCCGTAAAGGGCTAAAAACACCGATAAGCAAATGCTCTAAGGAGTTAGATTGGTGACCTGGCGGCTTGTTTACACAAAAGAAGCTCAAAAAGATGCAAAAAAAATTGCATCCTGCGACTTAAAAACCAAAGTGGAACAATTATTAAAAATTTTGCAAACCGATCCTTGGCAAAATCCACCACCTTATGAAAAATTAATTGGTGACTTGGCCGGTGCATATTCTCGTCGCATCAATATACAACACCGACTTGTTTACCAAATCCTTTCCAAAGAAAAAGTTGTAAAAATAATTCGCATGTGCACCCATTACGAAAACTAACTTAGTGCCCACTTTACATGTTCTTCCACCAATGGCGAAACATTATCAGCTCTAGACAATAAGGCATTATGATTCTCTGTGCTTTTGGGTGCATTACCTAAAGCTATAGCGATATTTCGCAGCCACCTCTCATAACCAAGACGATGCAAAACCGTACCATCCGTCTTTTCTAAAAATTCTTCTTCACTAAGCAAAAATAATTGAGCTAAATTTAAATTATTAAAACGTTCTTGTAATAAACTTTTATTACCTGTGTATTTCTTGCAGTTCTTATTCCAAGGACAAGCTAATTGACAAGCATCACAACCAAAAATACGCGTTCCAATTAAGGGGCGTAGATCTTCTGGAATGCTGCCTTTATGCTCGATAGTTAAATAAGAAATACAGCGCCTGGCATCAAGACAGCGCTCTTTAAGGAGAGCTTTAGTTGGACATACATTCAAACAACGTTGGCAGAAACCGCATTGTTCTGAAATCTTTTCGCCTATTGGTAGCAATAAATTGCAATAAATTTCTCCTAAAAACCCAAAAGAACCGCCATCCTTACTAATTAAAAGCCCATTCTTACCAATCCATCCTAGACCTGCTTTAGCTGCTAAAGGCTTTTCTAAAACCGGCGCGCTATCGCAAAAAACTCGATATTGAAAAGATGATACAGAGGCTTCGATCTTTTGAGCTAAAAGTAAAAGTTTTTTTCGCATCACCTTGTGATAATCGTTGTGATGAGCATAAGATGCGATATAGTCTGATTCAACAGCAGCATAATTAAGCCGACAGCAAATTACGCTTTTAACATCAGACAAGAGTAGTGGCGGATGAGCTCGTAGATCTTTATGCTTTTCTAAATAATGCATTTCCCCATGATAGCCTTTTTGAAGCCAAACATTAAAACGCACCGCATCTTCGGCTAGATCTAAATCAGCCACACCGACAGCCGAAAAACCGAGTTCTTTGGCCCAGGAGTGAATGTTGGTAGTGAATTCTTTACTTAGAAGCATAAAAACCTATTAATTTTGCTTTTTTACTATTTATTCAACGAAGCCAGCTAAAAAAACATGTCTACGCAAATTTGTTATAAATCAATGTGTTGTATTTTAAAACTCGATTCTGCACCTTTAATAACCCGCCCACCCACCCAAGTTTAGTTGCCCGAAATAAATAACGCAATACTGTAAAAAAAAGGTTAAAATGGAAGTGGGCGGGGGAAGGATACGGTAACCTCGCGAAATTTAATAAAAAATTCTTTAGGTTCCTCATGTTAAAACGAAATCCAACCAAGCTTTATCGAACCGAACAAATCCGCGCTCTAGAAGAAACAGCTCTAAGCAAATATCAAATAACATCAACCATCCTCATGGAACGCGCAGCCGCAGCGGCGCTACATACAATCAGATCTAATTGGCCTTTAGCAAATAAAATCGCTATTTTTACTGGAAAGGGAAATAATGGCGGCGATGGTTATGTTTTGGCTCGTCTTGCCAAAGATATCAAACTAGATGTCACAGTGTTCTATTTAACTGAACCTAGCGAATTAACGGGTCTTGCTAAAGAAGCTGCTCTTACTTGCCAAAACATAGGTATTACCCTTCAGGCTTTTCAGGAAAATAAGCTAGATGGTTTTGACGTTTTCGTCGACGCTATACTCGGGATTGGTTTAAGTGGAAATTTACATCCCGCGTATCATCAAGCTATCGAAGCTATTAATAAAAAATCTACACCTATTTTAGCTATCGATATCCCGTCTGGTCTAGACGCAAATACTGGCGCCATTCATGGTGTTGCTATAAAAGCTACAACAACCATAACGTTTTTAGGATTGAAACAAGGTTTATTTACCGGCATGGGTAGAGAATTTTGCGGTAGTGTTGTTTGTAATGATCTAGATTTACCTGAAGAAGCATATGAATTACAAAATGCTTCAACAGAAATTTTAGAATTACCTCTGTTACTAAAACATCTACCTAAACGTGCACGCACAGCTCATAAGGGCTCCTTTGGACACGTCTTAGTCATAGGCGGCGATTATGGTATGGCAGGTGCCGTTCACCTTGCTGCAGAGGCTGCCGCTCGCTCTGGCGCTGGTCTGGTTTCTGTAGCTACACGTCCAGAACATGTTCCTGCTATGGGCATAACTCGTCCAGAAATTATGTATCATGCTGTGGCTAGCTATCGCGATCTATTACCGCTTTTATCCAAAACCAGCACAGTAGCCATCGGTCCAGGCTTAGGTTTTGGCAGTTGGGGAAGAGAACTTTTAGCTTGTGTTTTAAATGACACCGTCAACACGCCAATAATCATCGATGCCGATGCACTGAACATTTTAGCTACCCATCAATACAAAAGAATAAATTGGATTTTAACACCACATCCTGGAGAAGCAGGTCGACTTTTAAGAACCACCACTCAAGAAATACAAAATGATCGTTTTAACGCCGCCCAAAGTTTGCAAAAAAAATATTCTGGTGTTGTTATACTAAAAGGTTCGGGAACGCTTATCGCTGACGGCGTAAACCCTATTAAAATTTGTTTCTCCGGCAATCCAGGCATGGCTAGCGGAGGCATGGGCGATATTTTAAGCGGCATTACCGCCGCCCTACTAGCCCAAGGTTTAAGTGCCAGTAATGCCGCATCTTTGGCGGTGGCCTTACATGCCACCGCAGGCGATTTAGCGGCTACAGAATATGGCGAGCGCGGTCTCTTAGCCTCAGATTTATTGCCTTGGGTAAGAAAACTAATAAATTAAAGTAATGGCGTATTTAAATAAAAAATATCAAATTAAAAGCGCAGCCCGCATGCGCTCTTTAGGCGCAAAAATAGCACACACTTGGCAAAAAAATCTGAAATACGCTCCTTTAGTAATTTATCTACAAGGAAATTTAGGAAGCGGCAAAACCACGCTAACTCGCGGTTTCCTTCATGCTTTGGGCTACAAAGAAAAAGTCAAAAGCCCGACCTTCACGCTAGTAGAATCTTATAATTTAAATGGACAGAATATTTATCATTTTGATCTATATCGCCTTAAAGATCCTAGCGAACTAGAATATATAGGCATTCGTGACTATTTAAATAATGGAGTTTTGTTAATTGAATGGCCAGAATGTGCTCCGGAGCATATTCCACCAGCTGATCTAGTTTGCTCTATTGAGTATAATTTAAAAAAACCGTGCGAACGCGAAGTTATGCTCAGTGCTGAAAATTCGAAGGGATGTACTATCTTAAATTCTATAAATCAATAAACGAAATTATGGAACAAGCATTCATTTTGCTCTGCAAATCCGCAAATTTTATCAAAGAGGCAATTGAGGTATTATTGAACAATATGTAAAGGATCGGGAACAGAACTTATAGAATGCGCAGTTGTGCCTCTTTTAATACCCAGTCGGTTTGCAGCGGGGAAATTTATTTTAAGAAAACAAAATGACACAAAATGCAAATAATATTTTCATCGGATTTGATCGTGATGGAACGTTAGAAATAGATGGTTTACCTATGCCATCGGCTCTAAAACAAAAAATTGTAGCTTTAGAACACACAGGGATAAATATTTTTTTTGCATCCGGAAAAAGCATGGACATGATTCGGGGCCTAGCAAATGACATTGGAGTCAAACCTGCGCTTTTATGCGCGGAAAATGGCGGTCACATATACGATTTCATAAACAAACAAGAATCAATTTTTGCCAAAACTGCTGATTTAGACCATTTCGCAAAATTAATCATGGATTGCAAACTACCAACAGAACGGTATGAACACAAAATTTCCATTTGGTCGAGAAAATTCGATAAAAATGTTGTTCAAGCTAAAAAAATAATTGAGAAAGTAATTAGACAAAACAAACTAAACCTGCAGGTTTTCGCCTATCCAGACGGCGACGGAGGGTTAGATGTAGTACCACCAGGCATTGATAAAGAAAAATTATTAGATTTTATTCCCCAAGACGCAATTATTCACTACTTTGGAGACTCATTTAATGATTACTCTCTAATGAAAAACAACCGTCTTATTCCCCACACAGTGGCTAATGGGAAAAGCATTATCAAGGAACTTGTTGTAAAGCGAGGTGGATACGTTGCAAAACAGATAGCTGGTGACGGTGTTCTTAGTATACTATGCGAAATTTTTAATGTTTAATATTTTTTTAAAATTTAATATTAACCCTATGGCACAAACGCCAGAACAGAATATAGATAAACCTGCCCAACCATAATCCAAATAAATATACGTCGACAATTTTGCACCAATCGCTCCACCTAACATAAAGGATGTCACATAGCAACTAGCAGCTCTTGATTCATTGCCACAACAGTTTCCATACATATTAACCTGGTTATTAACATGAATAAGCTGTATCAATCCATCTAGAATTAATGTTAATAAAACCAATGTTACTAAGTAGCTAGAAAAGAAAATCATCGATAAAAAACAGGCAAATAGGAGTATAAATAATATTGCATTGCTAGATTTAACGAACTTGAGAACTTTATTGGAAAACATTGCTGCTAAAGCGCCTAAAACACCGACAAGAGAAAACAATCCTATTGAAAATTGATCAAAACTAAATTCATGTCTCAAGTAAATAGAAATATTGTTCCAAAAAGCGGAGAAAACGGCCATTGTTAAAAAGCCATTTAAGCTATACAATCGAACACTTGCATTGGATTTTAACAAGGAAAACGAACCCAACGCCATTTTAAAATATCCGATCCTATTCTCTTTTTTGGAATCATCTTGCGGTAGAAAACAGCTAATTAAAATTAAAGCGATCAACATACATAGAGCAGCGAACAGATATATCGACTTCCAACCCCAGATCGATGCAAAAAAACTAGACACAAAGCGTGATAATAAAATCCCAAACAATACTCCTGCCATTATTTTGCCAATACTACCAATGCCAGATGTCTTATTAGCACTAAGATTGGCAATAATAATTGTAATAACACACGATCCTAACCCAATAAAAAATGAAATTGCGATAAGGACATAAATATTGCTAGATATATAAAAAAGAAATAGTACCGCAAATAAGATCATGTACAAGCCGGTAATAATTTTTTTTCTATTTACGAAATCACCCATTGGTGTGATAAAAATCTGCGCTATAGCGTTACCAATTAAAGCCATCGTATAGATCATTGATACAGTACTATAGCCAACTCCAGTAAATTGAGCCGCTTCCGGAATAAGCGGCTGTATATAATAGATATTGGCGGCGGTTAACCCACAAACTATCGATAAAATAATACTCACGCTTCTATTATTCATCTTACACCCCTAAAATTTTTATAATCTATTAATACGTATTTAATAGCCTATAATTATTAACTCCGATGTTGTATCCGCACAGCTTGAGATGATACTATGAGGCTTGGTTTTATGAGCAAAGATGATCTAAAATCACTAATACTTGCCTTCAAAGAATGATTCGGAATTAGCACAGTATGTTCGAATGGCCGGTTTGTAACGGGGCTCATGCGGCAAGCAGTTCCCAATAATAATTCTATAGCTTCTCTTTCATAACTATATCCATCAGCGGCTACTACGGGATTATCCATAAGTTTGTGAGTAATGGGGCATAAATAATGTTCTGGAGCTTTATGTAAATATCTTGAATCGAACCAAATTGGTGAGAACATTATTCCCGTGCACATTATACGCGCTAACCCTCTACCCATTTCATAAGCACTTTCACAATCTTTAGGGAAGATTGTTTTGCGTCTAGCTATTTTTTCTGCAGCATTAAAACGTGGAACGAAGAATTTTGCATAATCTGGGAATTGATATGTGTCAAAACTTATTAATGTTCCAGTAGAACCGAATATTAATGATAAATATTTTTCTATATTCAAAACGGGTATATCGTAATGAAATTTATGTATATCTTCTTCTGTAACATTCATGGTATAAATAAATGCGGTAGGTATTTTCTTAGGAAATAACGAACTTGAAGGTGTAGTATATGTTAAATATGGAAATAACAATCTTTCCAAAAATGCCTTCATTACTCCGGTAACACCTCCAAAGTAGATAGGAGAACCAAATAATAATGCATCTGCTTGTTTTACCTTGGCAAGAATGGGAGTTAATTCATCTTTTAAGATACATTGACCGTAGCTCTTACCACCCGTTCGCTTACAGGCAAAACAACTTTTACAGCCAGTATAATTAACATCATATAGATGAATCGTTTCTATCTCTATATCCTCTCTAACTGACTTTATTCCACCTAAAGTTTTTTTAAGCAAAATAGCTGTATTCCAATTTTTTCTTGGACTACCATTGAAAGCGATTATTTGTTTCATAACTTATCCACTATATTTTTATTAGACCAGTTGTTATGATAACCCTTTATCGTTCATATGGATAAACCTCAAACTATTATTCTATTTTATGACAAAAGAAAATTCAGGACCGATCATTTTTTATAAAAACCAACTCTCCTTTTTTAGGCTCAAACTCAGCTACAAATTGAGAAAATTCTTCCTTAGGGTTAAACGTTGCTGAATTTTCATCGGCGAGATGTTTTACGTGGGCTATAGTCCAACCTAGTTCTCGCGCTTTAATTAGCAAAGCTTTGCAATTCTCAAGACTAGGATGAATACCTTTTAAATAAAATGATCGATTGCTCGAGATATACTCATTCTGAATGTCGATAAGAATTAGAATATTACGCATGTTTTGGATTACCTCCATCCGTAAGTAAACCAACAACCGGCACTTTCGGACCACCAACAATAATAAAACTATTACCAACAATTTGTATAACTTGCAAGGGCATATTATTGTCTCCAATAGAGTTACAGGGCAAGCGCAGCTTGTCCTCGACCTTTAGGTCGACAAAGATACCACGGGCGTGAGCCCGTGGAGGTTCACCTTTTTTCAAATCTCATCGCAATGGACACTAAACGCTAGAAACAAATCTAGTCATCAAGGCCATCAACCCAAAACACCTACTCAACTCCTCTCACCCTTGCTGCTGCCAAAACAACCTTATAAGTTTCGAAGTTGGAAAATTAGTTTTGTTCTTCATCTTATTAATATGGGTTTCTACTGTCCGAGGAGAAATTTGTAAAACTTGTGCTGCTTCTTTAAACGTTTTGCCGTGCGCTAACTGGAGAAGCGTAGCGTATTCACGATGTGTAAAAGCAATATCTATATCATTTAAACGTACTTGAAGTTTATCAACCATTATCCTCTCCTATTGTAAAAATTTACTTAATGGCCAATTCCAGCGTTGATTATTAACTTATAACTGCTTCTTGCTGCATATGAATTTTTTCCCAAATCTCCTCACGATGCACCGGTACCTGCTTGGGCGCGGTTATGCCTAAGCAAATACTTTTACCTTTTATTTTCATAATTCTAATTTCAATATCATCGCCAATTTTAATGGCCTGGTTTAAATTACGAGTAAGTATGAGCATAACTAACCTCCTTTTGGTTATATATAAAAGGATGGCATAAAATGAGAGGGCGTGAAAAATACGATTTAGATAGTGTTGAAATGTGGATTAATTGCGCATGCGATAAAAAACACAATATAACTTGCTTTACTGTCGATACTCTGCCCCATGTATTTCCCTTTCCCATCATAATGCCACCTAGAAAAGTGACACTCGGCTTTCAACAAGGTACAATATCGACCGCTGAAGAAAGAGTGCCACTGTTGTTATTGGTTCTCATTAAGTAAACTTTAGCTTACTCCAGCCGAGTTGCCGCTTGGCTGGAGTTTTATTTAATATAAACAACAAAATAATTGTTGTCAATAAATTTCAATACGATATGTATTGTTTTTTTATACCAAAGATGAATTTTACTGTTTTTTGTATAAAGATAACTCATGCGCTACAAAAAAAAGGTTATTGTCAGTGACATTTTTACAACACCAACTGCTCGTGCTGAACGATTGCATCGCGTTAGAAACCTAGCCAACCTAACTCGCAAAGAAATGTGCGAAAATTCTTCGTTAAATATATGCACTTATAAGGGGTGGGAAGTAGGCGGTTACGGAGGGCTTCCTGTTGACGGAGCTGAACGCGTAACAAAACGTGTGGCAGAAGAAGGAGTGGTTTGTACTGTTGAATGGCTGCTTTACGAAATCGGTCAAGGGCCCTATATCATTCCCGATTTTAAAAAACTAAAACAAGATCATTCTAAAAAAACAACTACGGTAACAATTTCGGAAGAGAAAGGAAAAATTTTGCAAGAAATTCTTCTATTTCGAAAGAATTTTCCAGAAGCTATTGATTACCAAATTAAGGATGATGGAGTTGCCCCAATTTATAACCAAAATGATTTTGTAGCCGGAATGAAATATTTTGGCGGTACAATTAAGACAATTGTAAATCAATATTGTATAGTGCAAACGTTAGATGGAAAAACTTTAGTAAGATTATTGAAAGAGGGAACTTCTCCTAATAAATTTTTACTACTTTGCACCAACCCTCAAACATCAGTCGCAAATCCTGCACTTTACGATGTTGAAGTAGTCAGTGCAGCTCCGATACTTCGCTGTTATAGACAGTCTAAACCTGAAGAATAAAAACTACTTCGCAAAATATTTAGCGTTTCGAACTTTATATTCTTGAAACGAAGTAACTTTTCCGCGACTCAAGATTCCAGCATCATCTCCAGATATTAAAGAATAAAAATAGTCTGTTTTTGATGGAATAGCCTGTAAAGGATACATTTTCCAATCATGTACAGAAGCAGCGTAATCATTTTCAGAAACCAAAACAGGCGCTGCCTTTTTATCTCGCAATGCGATTAAAATATCTTTAGAAGCACCATTGTCTTTCGCTATAGCATATAAGTCATTTAAATCATTATTGCTTTTAACCATCAAATATGTCTGCTCGGCCGCCTCATCCAAAAAAATAATGCTGCCAACCTTATCCAAGGTATAGTATTCAATAAAATTAATTTGTGCGCTAAGAGTTTCTAAAAATTTACAATAATTTTCATTATCGCAAGGAAGTTGATTACGAAAAAGACATCCTAATATTCCATCAATACCATAGATATTTTTAAAATGGGTATTTTGTGCGACCACAATACTAGAATTTATATCTTCAAATAAATGCGGAGCATTTTTTAAGATAAAACCATCAATAATTTTTTCATTAAAGGCTTGAACAGCTAATTTGTAATCAGCTATAGCTGTAATCATTACTTTTTCAATCATTTTATCTTTAATTTGGCGACAAAACTCGATACCGTCCATCTCTGGCATGCTATAGTCAACTAACACGGTAGAAATATGAGCAAAACGTTCAGAATTATAAGCTTCTAGGCATGATTTATTAAAATCTATATCGATAACTGCATCAGCATTTAATTTAACGTCCATTTCTTCCACTTCCTCAACGGGTACATTCTTCAGTACATTTTCTAGTTGCCGACCACTTTCTGAAGCTGCGTTTATTTCTTGGAGAGCCAAAATCGGATTGCTATATAACCTACGCGACTGATTCTTACTCAATTTTTTATCAATCATTGCCAAAAATGACTCACTATCGTCAATAATAGCTACAGTCGTAGGATAATAACAAAGCTGATTCATCATCATAAAAACCTGCTATTTGCAAAATTTATAAATAAATTTTCTTAACATCTTCTATGGTTTTTTTAGTTTCACATAAGCTCTTAAGAAGAATGTCGCAATTTTGTCTAACCTCATCACGATTACTTGCAGTTGAATTAGACCACGCCTTAACGTCATATTCCAAACATTTAGTAAAATTACTTAACGTTTGTTGTAATCCTCGTAATTTATGTAACATAAACTCAAGTTCTTCTGATTTTGTTTGCATATGTTCTCTAACGCGGTAGTACTTTTAGTAAATCTTCAATTTCAAATGGTGTTTGAATATACGCAGTCGCCCCTAAAGTTCGTATTTTTTCCTGCTCGCTTTTTTCATTATATCCCGACATGATAATAAATGGGATAACTTTATTTAAAACCCTCACCTTTTCTAAAAATACATAGCCACTTTCTTGATTACTACCAAGATTGACGTCGGACAAAATAAAATCGTAAGTGTTATGCAAGAAACTTGCTAAAGCTTCTTCTACACAAGTCGTTAGCGTGGTATCAATATTGTAGTGATCTAAAATTCTTTTCATAGAAAAAGAGATGGTCTTATCATCGTTTAGTAGTAAGGCATTCTTCCTTTTATCGGTGGAAACTGATAAAAAGCTTAATAAATGCTCATTAGTAATTGGCTTTTGGATAAATCCCCAAAATTTTCCACCAGAAATTCTTTTAATTTCTTCATCTTTACATGGGCTTCTTTTATTGGAATGAATAACAAGAGATATATTTTTATATTGCTTTAATATTTGCTTTGCAAGATCATAGCCATCCATACAACCTTTGCCAAAATCAATATCAGTAATAACATGGCTAAAACTGTTCTCCTTTAATAAAAACAAAGCTTCTTCTGCGCTGCTAGCCTCAGCTATCATACGAACTCTATTATCCTCAAAAAATGAACTAATTGAATTGTGTAGAAGTGTTCTCACAATTTTTTCATCATCAACGAGCAGAACCGATAAATAGCTAGAGTCGTCTCTAATGCTTATGCCTTGGCCTGAAACACTTTTATGAGCCAGATAGCATTCTTGTACATCTTCTATGTTAGTTTTCAGATCCTGAGATTTTGCAATTAGTGATAAAGTTTCTTCGTTACTTTCCTGCCTTACGCTCGGAAATAAAATATCAACTTCTACTCCACCCTTATCCTCGCGGTTTTTTACATTAATATCTCCCTGATGTGCCAACATAATATTCTTACATATAGCCAAACCCAAGCCATTCCCACCCTTTTTCGCATAACTAAAAAATGGATTATATATTTTGGACAACGCTTCCTGTGGAATACCGGGACCATCATCAGTGATAGTAAGCATAATAATAGTTTCGTTATTCTTTTCCAAAACTTTAGTTCTAAAAGATATGTTACCTTGGATTTGATTATTTGATGCCATAGCCTCTATAGAATTAGCTAACAAATTGATCAGAACTCTAATTATTCGTAATTCGTCAATATAAATATTTCTTAGTCCATGTTTAAAATCATAAAGAAAATTAACATTAATACTTAAAGAATTTATACGAAAAACCTCATAGATGGCTTTGACTATCACATTTTGCAGATTACTAACTTTGAGATCAAGCGGAGGCTCTTCATGAGAAAACTCTAATATGTCATTCAACATCGTATTTGTGTGAGTAATGCTTTCCTTAATGTCCTTTATAAGCTTGGTTGTAAGTTTATAATCATGTTTTATTTCAGGAAGCGCTTGCAGAAACATCTGCACGGCTGTTAAAGGTTTACGTACATCATGGGCAACCATTGTAGCCATTGAGCCAATTGCTGCTAAGGTTGTCTTATTGATTAACTCTATTTCATAGCGCTCTATTTCCTTAATTAGTTTTTCGTATTCAGAAAATAAATAATTAAATTCTTCAACATTAGTAATGCCCCGTAAAGCAGGTCGCGTTTTTTTAAGTCTGTAAGCTTCTATGTTAGCGATAAGTGTTTTTATAGGTATGGTAACTTCGCATACAATATATCCCACAAAAGCTAGGGATAGCAGAATGCTGCAAGCATATACAACAGTTAAAATATCGCCCCTACCAAATAAAACCTCATGAAAACGGATAAATTCATAAAGCATCAATAAAAGTATCGGACCTATAGTACCAATTAGCATAACCAAAAGGATTTTTATTGGAAGCGAGTATTGCCTATCGTTAGATTTCAGCCTTGGCTTATGAGTATCATAGATACTGCATTCTTTAAGAGCTGGTGCAAAAAATTTTAATAAAAGAAGACCAAATATAATAGATGCTGGAACATTGGACTTAAGCCAATTTAAAAGAATACTTAAATACTCTTTTCCTGTAATTTCATGAAAAAAATAATAGCCAAAAGAAGCTAATAAGGCACCTAGTAAATGTGGAACTATTGCGCAACCGATAATAAAACACCAAATAGTTTTTTTGTTAAACGTATATGGATCAAACTTAAAAAGCTTCTTTGTAAGAAAAGGGATAAACGATTGGATAAAATTTGCTGGCGTCCATATTAAGATCTTGACAAAAGTAAGTCCGCTTATCCCATCAGAAAAAATAGGAAAAGCCACTCCAGCCAAAACACCAGTCATACCGAAAAAAATACCCGCGATAGATTGAATAACCGTCCCTGGCCAGAAAAAAGCCATTTTATTGGTAGCATTAAAGTCAACTATTCCTAGAAGTCCTAGAATAGAACCTAGAATAAAAATAAAAGTAAATATAATTAATTGGCGCTTTAAATTCATACTTAAAAATAAGTAAGCGACTCCAAGCATCTAGTCTATTTAAAAATATTTTAAAATTAAAACATAGAATTCATTTAAAAGTCTAGTAATTACTAAACCTTACTCACTAAAATACCTTATTAACTATGCCCCCCTACACCCCCTCTAACTTGGAACAAAAACATATTCTCTGCGAGAAAATCAAATTATAATGCTACACTTATGATTTCTAAATCAGCTATTTCAAATATAATGGGCATAGCCCGTACGGCGGCTTCTTGTCTAAACGCCGGAGTTTTAGAGCTTACAGCTTGTAGTAGTTATATAGATCATTTTATCTCTGGCGCAGCTGAAGCTTCTGATATGGCATCTGATATTTTTGATGGTATTGCGCTTTGCATTGCCGCTTTGATAGTTGTTGCAGATATATACCACTTCGTCCAAAAAGGTTTTTTTCATCGCAATTCTAGAAATATTAACTTTCTGGTCTTCTTACAAGATCTTTTGAGTTTCTCCACAGCGCTCGTAGGATTTGCAGCACCAAAAGCCTTGCCTTTCTTATTGATAGCCTATCAAACCATTAACATCATTAATTTGATCTCTATACATAACAAGTATTTTACGAAAGAAAAGCAAATAAAATTACTAAGGCTACAAACTGCCGCGTTCTTGGCACGATCTCAGATTGCCTCAAGTATAGCAATCCTTGCAGGTGCTCTCTTGACTTCTCTTACAAAAACAGCGGATTTTGGCGCAGCAATACTTGGCCTTGGTATTTTGGGGCTTGTAATTACTGCTATAACTAAAAAAACACTGAAATATCAACAACCCCAAGCCACAAAATCCCAATAACTATTTAATTCTACCTTATCTAAGCCGCTGGATACTCAACGCCCACTAACAAGCACTGTCAACGCAAAGCAGAAATGTCACTTTTTGCTGAGAATATAACCCCTTTACTTTGCTTGGACACTTTCCTTTTTCGGTTCGCGTGGCAAGCCACGAAAAAATCAAGTTATAATCTAATTTTCAATCTTTTTTATTTATAAAATTGCGTTTATAATGGCTTAATGATACTTATCGTATTAAATTTATTCAAATATGATTCATTTTTCGATTTCTCATTAAATGGAAGCATAAAATGATTTCACCAATCACAACAAAAATAATAGGCTCAACTGTAGCTTTAGAAAGTCAAATAGAGTTTACAAGTTCTCCTAAAGGAAAATATAAAAATCTTGAAACACTTGGTGGGAGGAGGATCTGCAGAAGTTTATCAAGCTACATGGAAGGCTGCTATAGTTGCTGTTAAAAAATTTCATCACAGGTTGTGAGTTAGATTTTAAGAGAGAATGCGCTGCTATGGTTCAAATTAATAATCCTCATATTGTGCGTCTCTATGCAATGTATGAAGATTCTGATCACGAGAAAAAGATATTGTGTGCTATTACCGAATATGTGGGGGCTGGAAATCTGCAGTCTTTACTACATAACTCTAAGAAGAAATTGCCTTTTGAAAAAATATGTGAACTTGCTTTAGGTATTGCTCATGGTGTGGAATATTTACATGACGTAGGTATTCTTCATCGTGATTTGAAAAGTGCTAATATTTTATTAGATGAAAATATGCGGCCTAAAATAGCCGACTTTAATTTGGCTAAAATTGAACGGAATCAAAATACTCAAACATTTGCTGGTGGTACTGCAGAGTGGATGGCGCCAGAAGTATTTTATTCTGGTTTATATACTCCAGCATCTGATATATACAGCTTAGGTGTAATCTTTTGGGAAATGGTATCTAGGAAAGATCCTTATGGAGATGAGGTAAGATACAAAACAGGTCCTGCGGCCAAGTTGATGGAAGATGTGAGAAAAGGAAAGCGCCCTAAGATCCCGAGTGATACTCTACTTCCTTATACTTATACTAAATTGATTGAGCAATGTTGGGCAACTAATCCTCAAGATCGTCCAACTATCAAAGAAATAATTCGGGATTTAGAAAGCTTAGTAAATCCACAATTACCAGTTTTAATCCCAACTAGCGAGACAACAACTACTTGTATTAGTCCTGCTGGTTCTAGTTCTACAGGAGAACGAACTTCTCTTTTACATCCGAGCTTTATTAATTAATAGTGACACCGTATTGTATGTTTTTGAAAATTCCTTAATATAATCTACCAATTATTGCCCTGGAGAAAATGTATGTTTAGCAAAAGTGTATATCTTGAAAGACGTAAAAAATTAAAAGAGAAAGTTGGTTCTGGTGTCGTTTTATTATTAGGAAATGATAACTCTCCTATTGAGACTTATGCCCATAACTATCCTTTTCGGCAAGAAAGCAGTTTTCTTTATTACTCAGGGGTGAATCAAATTACATCTCTTTCTTTGTTAATAGATATAGACAATGACAGGGAGATTATTTTTGGTGACGATATTTCTTTAGAAGACCAAATGTGGACAGGACGAGTTGAGTCTTTGGGCAGAGTGGCTGAAAGATTTGGTATAAAAGAAGTTTCACAGACTGCATTTCTGCAAAATTATCTAAGTAAGGTGATTGCAGAAAAAAGGGAAATACATTACTTGCCTACTTGTCGCAGTAACCTCATGTTAAAGCTTGAGAATTTATTAAAGATACCAGCTCGCGATGTGAATAAACATGCTTCAGCTAAATTAATAATAGCGATTATATCTCAGCGAGAATGTAAAACCAACGAAGAAGTAAGTGAGATAGAAGATGCTATTAAGGTATCTTCTGAAGTTTATTCTATGCTCAGAAGAGAAATTGCTCCTGGCAGAACTGAACGTGAATTGTTGGCAAAATGCAATGCAGTACTAGGCACCAACGGAAATATAGCATCTTTTCCCACTATTTTAACTGTCAATAGTAGCATCCTTCATAATTGGAAAAGTGATAAGACCCTCAAGAAGGTCGATTTATTATTGGTAGATTCAGGGGTTATGTCTAATGGCGGCTATGCATCCGATATAACACGAACATATCCCGTTTCGAGATTTTTTACTCTGCAGCAAAAAAATATATACGATATAGTGTTGATGGCACAATCTTCCGCAATCGAAAGTATCCGTCCTGGTGTTTTCTACAAAGATATTCATTTACAAGCAGCCAAAACTATAACCAAAGGTTTAATTGATGTGGGACTTATGAAGGGAAATGCAGAAGATGCTGTTTCTGTAGGAGCTCATGCACTTTTCTTTCCACATGGTTTAGGCCATATGCTAGGTATGGACGTCCATGATATGGAAATATTAGGTGAAGAAAATGTTGGATACGATAATGAGGTACAGAGAAGTAGCCAATTTGGTATTTCATTTTTGAGACTAGCAAGAAAACTCAAGAAAGGATTTGTACTTACTGTTGAACCCGGTATTTATTTTATAGAAGACCTTATAAACGTTTGGAAAACAGAGTATAGGCATAAAGATTTCATAAACTATGAGGAGTTAGAAAAATACCGACATTTTGAGGGCATAAGAATAGAAGATGATGTTTTGGTTACTGAAAACGGATCTCGAGTATTGAGTCAATGTATACCCAAAGCTATAGAAAAAATCGATAAAGGTAAGGGGTAATGATTGTGAAAACAATAGTTAAAAAAAATGAGCAACCGAAGGGTCTAAAAGTATTTTGTTTTTCTATTTTTTTCGAACGCTATGGTTTTTATTTAGTTCAAGGGTTGTTGATTTTATACTTGGTGAAGTTTTTTAATGTCAGTGATGGCTTGGCATACAGCGTACTTGGTTCTTTTATAGCTCTTTCGTATATAACACCACTAATAGGTGGTTTTATTGCTGATAAATTCTGGGGATTAAGGCGTTCAATATTTATAGGAGCTCTCATAGAATGTATAGGGTTAATACTGATTATTTTTCCTGACAAAAAGTTTTTATATTGCGGGCTAACGATTTTTGCGACGGGAGTTGGCCTGCTTAAGCCGAGCGCTTCTAGTTTGCTTGGTTATCTATATTCTAAGAATGATTCACGGCAAGATGCAGGTTATACAATTTTTTACGTTGTTTTTAATATTGGGATCATACTTTCAACTTTTATATCTGGATATATCGTCCGTTATGCCGGATGGCAATATGCTTTTTCCACAGCTATTATTGCCATAGCCATGACTTATTTGGTATTTTACTTTGGATTATCGCGCTATAAGCTGCAAATTTTAGGCCCAGACGTTAATATCACGCATTGGGGCAATGTGAGAGCAACCTTAATTGTGGCATCTACTATTATTGTAGGACTTCTAATTTTGCTATCTGAAGCTATTTCTATCGTTTCATTAATTCTTACTAGTATTGCAGTTCTATCAGTCTTCATTTATTGCATTATAAAAACCGAACATGAATACAAGGGTAAATTGATTGCATTCTTTATGCTCTTAATGATTTCAATAGTTTTTTGGGCTTTATACATGCAGTTATTTTTATCGATAACGCTATTTATTGAGAATTTAGTAGATAAAAATATTTTTGGCTTGGCAATTCCTACCCCATCTTTTGTATCTATAGAAGCATTTGGAGTAGTTCTTTTTGGTTATCCTCTTGCACGCTTTTGGGTTTATTTGAGTGAGACTAGGTATAATCCATCATTACCAATGAAGTTTAGCATCAGTATGATTCTTTTATCTATCTCTATAGCTATATTAGTTTTTGCTTCACAACTAAAAGGAACATTGGTTTTAGTTAACCCAGTATGGATAATAGTTGCTTATTTAATTCTTGCCATAGCAGAGCTTGCACTTTCTCCAATAGGGCTTTCTATGGTTAATAAACTAGTACCAGAAAAGTTTAGTAGTATGATGATGGGTATATTTCTTTTGACCACAGGATTGGGCGGTAAAGTAGGAGGTTTATTAGCAGGTTTGGCTAAAGTTCCTGAAAATCTTAGTTCCCATGTGGAGCTTGTTAAAGCTATATACAGTCATGCGTTTGATGTTTACTTGGTCATTGCTATACTCTGTACTTTACTGTCTCTTGTTTTAGTTAAACAAATAAAGAAAAAAGTCGGCGCTGATTCCTACTTATAATGAATGTATGTATTATTATCTCACTAACTGTTATTACTTACGGAACAAACTAGTAACTTTCTTCCAGCCCGTTAGAAGCAAATCTTCATTTTCCCCTTATTTTGTCTCTTCTTTGTTTTGATTTGATTCTTTTTCTATAGCGCCATTCTTCTTGGAAGCTGCCTCAGGAGAGACAGTCGGCCTAGAAAAAAAGTTTGACCTGTAGTACTTGGTGATATTGGATTACTGTGGCCTAAAGAAATTTCAGGAGTGCTTGTTAAAGCGGTAGCTAAATTTAAAAAAGGGCTACTAGATTCGGTGTGTAGTATGCAAGTGGTTGTTGTTGCCGAAGTTTTGTTTGTTATACCAGGAGATGTTGTTACAGTTTCGGAACCAGCGTTACTAGAATGGGCAGGCATTTCTCCCATTATTTTGCTTGGAGTTATCACTTTGTGTAACTCAAAATTACCTGCCTGCAGATGAATTAATTGTATAGTTTTTTGTTTAATATTTTCATTTCCTTCAATCTTATGAAAGAATAAGCAGGTGGCACTTATTTTTTGTCCCACTTCGAGCGCTGAATCTTCATGCAACATGTGTGCTATTATATTAAGCATAGAAGTTCTGGTACTTTTTCCTGTTGGGTTACTGATAGTATTTGTGTCATTATGAAGAGGAAGGAAATAGCCTTTTGAACCGTAGTGCTCTTGTATGTATTGTTCGTAAACTTGTTGTCTGGAGCAATACTCTTCCAAGGCTGCTTGCCGCCTCTTTAAATCCGTGAAGAGTTCTTTTAAGCCGCTATATTCTGAACTAATTTCTTGCGGCCTTATTTTACTTTCATCCATGAGTTCTTCTAGAACAGCCTTAGATGGTTTTTCTTGAACAAGAAATGGACATTCTAATTCTTGGTGGGTAGGTTCTGCTACTGGTGCCAGTCCGGAGTTCATAATATTATCAACAATGGATACTGCTTGTTTATTATTTTCTTTAGCAATTGCTTGGAGCTTTGTTCGATCATATTTTCTAGCAGCTCTACTTAAATTTTCGAAACTTTGTGCTAAGTTATCTATCAATTGCACTAATTCTGGACTCCACATTCCTTCTGGCAAGATTATATATTCTCCTCGAATGTAGCAATTATAGATGGCAGGATAAATTTCCATTAAGATATTAGCCCTTTCATTTACATTGCGATCAGGGATATTGATGCTAGTTAGTAAAACGGACTGTATAATCTCTGGCATGAGTAACTGTCTAAAGAGGCATGAACTAGAATTTTGCATGGCAAAACTGACCATATCTTTCCTACTTAAATCAAGTGCATTATCCAAGCTGTTCCAATAATTATTTTTTTCTTGATTTAGTGAGCACCGCATTTCTTTGATTTTTCGTCTACATAAGAGTAGAGAGAACTTCTCAAGGACGATGGGTTCTACTTCTATGATACGACTATTTTCTATTAGATTACTTAAAGCTATATCTAATGATGAATTAAAATTATTTCCTTCTAGAATATACAGATCAGTTAAAGATGGATGTCCTTTTAAGTTTTCGCAGATGCAGATCATATCATCATTATTAAAATCATTACCTGTTAGGTTTAGTAGTTCCAAGGATTTATTTTGCTGCAAAGCTGGGGCTAAATATTCTCTAACATCGTTTGGATATAGTTTTTCTTCACATAACTTTAAACACTTTAATCTGCAACTGTTACTACCTATGTAAGCAGCTAAGGTTTTACAAGATAAATGGCCCATTTTGGTATTTGTTAGATTTAAAGATTGTACATAAGGAAAACTTGTTGTTGCTAAAAGTTCAAAGAAAAGATTTAATTCTTTGTCCGTTATATTACATTCTATCAATTCTAGTTTTATAAATGATTGTTGTTTTATAACATCAACGATACTTTTACATGTTAAACGATGTTGAATCTATGTACGATATTCCTGTGTTTTTACCTTTATGGGTTTGCAAGTAAGCACACAAAGGCATTAGCACGGACAGCATCAATGTAACAAAACGACCGTACCCAACCAAGTCAGGAAAATCATTTTTCAAATATACACAAACATATTGTGTGTAAAAATTTTTAAAGTTTCTAAATCCGACTTGGTGAAACGGCACTACTATTGTCATAATTTCACTCATCGAAAGCTGCCTCTTCCGATTTCGCTTTTTTTCTCCGCACTCTATTAATTGCTTGTTCCAAATAACTTCAAACTCTTTACAAAAATCATCTATCTTGCAAAATAATTCTGCTAAGTACATCATTGTATTCTCCTTGATGGTTGTTTATCAGACATAAGTCTTTGATTCTAGAGATCAAAGACTTAACCATCAAGGATTATTTCCTACTTCCTTATCCAGGGCTCAGGTTAAATAATAGAGTTGGGAAGTATTATTTAGGAGGTTACTATGTTTACATTAACGCAACAAGGAATGATAGAACACCATGTGGGTACTTTACTTATCAAAATGATGGGATACCTGTCAAAAGTAAATGCATCTACGGGTGGTTCAAGCTCTCCGGAAACTCAAAACAAGATTATTGATATCTTAAATAAGATTTATGAAGATGAGTTTAGCACTATTTTCCCGTATGAGTATAATGAAGCAACTAATTCCAATAAAATTTCTTTGCGCGAAGCAATGGAGAAAAAGGTCATACCGCATGAATTGTGGGGAATACTACATGCAGACTATAATGTATTGAGTTCTTTACATATTATAAATAGTGTTCGCGAGGTAAATGATAGTGCTGCATATATTACCACTACTGATATGCCTATGATAGGTCCACGTATTAGTACATTTGCAATAAAATCTTTAGAAGATTTTATATCCAAAAACAATATGTTAGCTCAGCATAGAAGTGAATTGAAATACTTTCAGGAACTTCCTGAACAAACGCAGAATGAGCAACAGCAGAAACATATCCCAACAAAATAGTATAATACTTCGATTTCCCCGTGGCTTGCCACATATCTTTATACATAACTATTTTTCTCCATAGTTCTAAATGCTGACCATCCTAGAGTACAATCTTTCATCCTTTGTATCCCAGTCCACATAACTTTAGAACCTGGAAAACCATCATTTTTTCTTCCCAAGAAACCTCCCAGCCTTGCAATCATAAAAATAATTTCGTTTAGCTTAGGAGCCTTTTTAGGGGGCGATTTTTTAGCAACAATGACATATACCGCTTGCCATTCATCAAGTTCAAAAACACTATCGCATTCAATATCAGGGCAAATTCTTCCCAACATTAATAGGAGATGTTATTTTTACTGCTTCTCGCAATTTTAAATTATCTACCTCTAGCGTCTTACGATTTATACTGGATCGTATTATCCAGTATGCTTTATTTGTCTCTGATGGTTCTTTTTCCAAAACCTCATAAATATCACCCTCTCTATCAGAAATACTTATTATCGTACTTTCTGGAGCGCTTAAAGCAATATTATTGGCGCTTTCATATCCTTTTAACCAACAATAACTCTCTTTTTCCTCAATAGGTTTGTTTTTTCTTTGACCTCGGACACCTAATTCTTCCCTTCGCCAGATTTGTACATCTGTTATTCCCAAACTCAGTTTTTCGGGGTTATTGCTAAACTTGAGTGTAAATAAAAACCTTGGCTTTTTTCATCCCCAAGGTATCCCATTCCCTCTAAGTTTTTTCTTCCACTAAAATCTATTTCTGTCGTATCTTGCGGAATAAGCACTATTTTTTCTTTTCTAATCCTTTCTAAAGTAGCTTCATAGTGAGGATTTAATATTTCTTTCTCGGTTACTTCCTCATTATTAAAAAATCTATATGCGGCCAAGGTCTCTTTCCAAGTTTTGCACGTCTCTGGAATACTTTTTTCAGGCGACTTTGCAAAACTATCTAATAAATTTATAAATCTTTTTTCTAGGCGTTTGTCAGAAAAATGAGCCTTCTTTGTTTCCTCAATAACCCAATTATTTTTATGTATAAAGATATGTGGCAAGCCACGGGGAAATCGAAGCATTAGAGTTTGTTTCCTCCTGACAACAACGGAGTACTTAGCGTAGATAATTCTGATGCGGAACTAGCATTTTGGCTAACATGTAAATCAATAGACGAGATAATCTTTCTCCCACTCAGATATTCACATATTTTCCCTAAAGCCCAAGGCTGTTCTGATTGTACCGTTATTGTAAGAATTGTAATGTTTGATGGTAAAACGTGATGCAGGCTATATTGCAGCGGAATCATGTTCATTTCGGAAACACTAGCTAATGTTATGTAGTCATCTAAAACATTACGCACATTAGCTAGACGATTTGACCCAACGTGCAGAATAATCTTATTCTCACCAGGTTTAGTTTCTGCTAATCTAGCGCAATTTTTATTATTTTGTTTTGTCTGCAAAAAAATAGACATACACAACCTCTTTCTTGTTAGCTTTTAGATATTTTACTAAAATTCAACGGGGGAATACTGGGAATATTGTGTGGTACACCTAGTGGAGTTGCATCATTACCATCCGCTCCACAACTACATTCACTTGAACTGTGGGTAGCTCCGCTACTAGTACTTCCATCTCCACCAGGACCGGAAACGCTATAGCCATTCCCAAGCACCGAAGCAGTAGGCGTGGTAGTAACAGCGGATAATAATGCTGCTGAAGATCTTTCTCTATTTAGATCTATGCTTGCGTATACATCCGCCTGCCCAAGATTGTACGTCGCGGCCTCAGATACACCAACATACCTACCATGCATTTTACTGCACCTATAAGACAAAAATTGACTACCCTGGATATCGTTTGCCTTAGTCGATAAGTATAACCACTGCAACAAGTATAACACAAATGTTAAAAAAAGATTAAATATACCGCTCTATTGCAACTCTCCAGTCGCGTTCTTTATCAGCCGATAACTTGTAAAATTTTATCTAGCTGTACCCCTTCTAAAATTCTATTAAAGTTAGGCAGAAATTGTTCTTTTAAAAATTTATTTGCTGCTTCCATATCACATGTTAGTAACAGTTAGTGACAAGCACTTGTAAAGCACAAGCGTTTTCTGTAGAATACGCCGACTATTTTATTCCAACTTAATGAAAATTCGGAGCTCTAAATGAGTACTTTTAGCGCCAAAGCGGCAGATATTAAGCCAGTATGGTATTTGATTGATGCAGAAAATAAAACACTCGGCAGACTAGCAACCGCCGTGGCAGAACGTCTACGTGGCAAACATAAGCCAGAGTTTACCCCGCACATGGATACAGGCGATTATATCGTCGTTATCAATGCAGAAAAAATTCATACTACTGGAAAAAAATTAACCGATAAGCTTTACCATCGCTACACCGGTTATCAAAGCGGTTTAAAAACAGTAAATTTAGAAAAACTATTGGCAACACATCCAGAACGCGTAATCGAATTTGCCGTAAAAGGTATGTTACCTAAAGGTCCACTAGGTCGCGCAACTTTAAAAAAACTCAAGATTTATGCGGGCTCTGAACATCCACACACAGCACAACAGCTGACAAAATTAGAAATCGAGGCGTAAGTTATGACCGATACGGCAAAAAAAACCAAATCTAAAACTGCAAAAATTAAAACAACAAAGTGCTATAGCACCGGCAGACGTAAAACTGCTATTGCCCGCGTCTTTCTTATTCCAGGCAAAGGAAATATCACGATTAATAATAAATCGTTAGAGAAATATTTTGCTCGCGAAACCTCGCACATGCTAGTCCGCCAACCATTAGAAGCACTAGCTTCGCTCAATAAATTCGATATCCGAGCTACAGTTAAAGGCGGTGGCAGTAGCGGTCAAGCTGGCGCTGTACGCTTAGGTATCGCTCGCGCTCTAGTTAAATTTGATGAACAGGGCGCTCCCAAAGAAGGTATTGAGCTGGTAATCGAAGGCGGAAAAGAAGAAGCCCCAATTACCGTTCGTAAAACCTTACGTCGCGCTAAGCTTCTAACCCGCGATCCGCGCGTAGTTGAACGTAAAAAAGTTGGTAGACATAAAGCTCGTAAGGGAACACAATTCTCCAAACGTTAATTTGTCGCCCACAGGCATGGGTATTTTGTTGGGGGATCGTCTAGTGGTAAGACTACGGACTCTGACTCCGTCAACCTAGGTTCAAATCCTAGTCCCCCAGCCAATTTGCCCCCAAAACATGTCTACAGGATTTCTTTTAAAATCAAGGGGTTATGTTTTTAAAATGGAATTCTCTAACATTTCATCTAAAATAGTTCTTATCTTAGTTTTTTTGTTCAGCTTTTTGCATCAGGGAGATATTTTTGCCATGAAGATTTCTAGCTCCGCCTTTCAACATCAATCTTTCATACCAAGTAAATATACATGCCAAGGTAATAGCATCTCACCCGATTTGTTATGGCGTGATATTCCTGCCGGAACCAAATCTTTAGTTCTAATTATGGAAGATCCTGACGCTCCTATGGGACTTTGGACACACTGGATTTTATATAACATACCACCGGAAATAACCAGCTTAGCAGAAAACGTAAAAGTTCTGCCAAAAGGCACAGAACAAGGGCTAAACACCCTAAACGAAACCGGCTATGTTGCCCCTTGCCCACCATCTGGAACGCATCGTTATTACTTTAGGCTTTATGCGCTCGATACAGTTCTACAACCAAACAATAAATTTACCAACGAGACACTAAAAAAAGCCATGGAAAAACATATCTTGGCTCAAACAGAACTCATGGGCAATTACGCTAAAAAGCCTAATTCCTAGTTTTCGCTTGCTCTTCAGCCAATAGCCAGCTACAATGCCGCGTTGCGAAAAGTAGATCATTTCTGTAAATGACAATGGTTTGGTTTGCTTTTTTGTAACAATTTGGTAGCAGTCAGGATCGAAAACTCTATTTCATTTTCTAACTGTTTGATTTATAAAGAAATCCCACAGACATGTTTTTCGGAGATATTTATGTCATTATCTAATCAAGAAAAGAATAAATTAATTAAAGAATATGGTCAAAATACCCATGACAGCGGCTGCGTAGAAGTGCAAGTTGCCCTACTCACCACTGACATTAACAAATTAACTGATCATTTCAAGACACATACTAACGATATTCATTCCCGCCGTGGTCTAATCCGCAAAGTTAACCTACGCCGCAAGTTATTGAAATATCTAAAAAGAAAAGATGCCGAGCGTTATGCAACTTTAATCAAACGTTTAAATATTCGTGGTTAATTCCGTAATTATAATAGGAAACAAAAAGTGAAAGTTATCAAAAAAACATTTCAATATGGTAATCATACCGTAAATTTAGAAACCGGTTACATAGCTCGTCAAGCTACTGGGGCCGTTTTAGCGAGCATGGGTGATACAACTGTGCTGGTTGCCGTTGTTGCCGCCAAAGAAGCCAAACAAGATAGAGACTTTTTTCCGTTAACCGTTCATTATCAAGAACGTTATTATGCTGGTGGAAGAATACCCGGCGGCTTTATGAAACGCGAAGGACGCCCAAGTACGACAGAAACATTGACTTCTCGTCTTATTGACCGTCCAATCCGGCCTTTATTTCCCAAAGGCTTTCGTAATGAGGTACAAATCGTTGCGACAGTCATGTCTATGGATCCGGAAATCAATCCAGATATTCCAGCTTTATTGGGAGCTTCAGCTGCACTAGCTATTTCTGGTGTGCCTTTCCAAGGACCTTTGGCGGGAGCCCGAGTTGGTTACATTGATAATAATTTTATTCTCAACCCTACTTTAACCCAACTTAAAACTTCCAAGTTAGATTTAATAGTTGCTGGTACTGAAAATGCGATTCTGATGGTTGAATCAGAAGCTAAAGAACTACCAGAAAATGTTATGCTTGATGCGGTTATGTATGGACATGCAGAAATGCAAGTAGCCATCAATGCTATTCGCGAATTTGCCGGCGAAGCAGGCAAAACAGCTTGGAAACTAACTCCAGAGGAGTCTAGTCCAGAATTAGTCAATACTATAACAGATGCCACTTCCGCTGCCCTAAAACAGGCTTACACTATTCTTAACAAACAAGCACGAGTTCTGGAACTTAAAAAAATTCGCGAAGAAATAGTCAAAAAATTAGTGAACCCAGAAGATCCAAATAGCACTAATGCTGGCCAAATCAACGAAATTGTTGATGATATTGAAAAACGCATTTTGCGCGAAAAAGTTTTAAGCGAGAAAATTCGCATTGATGGACGCGACACTAAAACTATCCGTCCAATTAATATCAACATTGGCCTTCTGCCACGTACGCACGGCTCAGCTTGCTTCACTCGCGGTGAAACACAAGCTATCGTGGTTGCTACTTTAGGTACAGGACATGATGCGCAAATCATTGACGTCCCAGCCGGTGAAAGCAAAGAACGCTTCATGTTGCATTATAACTTTCCTCCCTATTCTACAGGCGAAACCGGCATGATGTCGGGACCAAAACGCCGCGAAATAGGTCACGGTAACTTAGCCAAACGCGCTCTACAAGCTGTCATACCGACAGAAGAAGTCTTTCCTTATGTCTTACGCGTAGTTTCTGACATTACTGAATCCAATGGCTCTAGCTCAATGGCATCAGTTTGTGGCGGAACTTTGGCTTTAATGGACGCTGGCGTGCCGATCAAAGCTCCTGTTGCCGGTATAGCCATGGGCTTAATCAAAGAAGGCGAACGCTATGCAGTTTTAAGCGATATTTTGGGCGATGAAGATCACTTTGGCGATATGGATTTTAAAGTAGCAGGAACTATTTTTGGCGTCACTGCTCTCCAAATGGATATTAAAATTGCCGGTATCACTAAAGAAATTATGCATACAGCCTTAGAGCAAGCCAAAGAAGGCAGGGTTCATATTCTAAATCTCATGTTAGAGAAATTGCCGAGACCTCGCGAAAATGTTTCTGAGTGCGCACCACGCATTACAACTATACAAATTAACCCAGAAAAAATTCGTGACGTTATTGGCAAAGGTGGCGCGGTTATTCGTAGTATCGTTGAAGAGACTGGTGCTAAAATAGACATTACCGATAAAGGCGTCGTTACGATTGCAGCTGTAGACAGAAGTGCTGCGGAAGCCGCTATAAAGAAAATCGAATCTCTAGTCGAAGAACCAGAAGTTGGTAAAATTTATACAGGTAAGGTTGTTCGCCTGATGGATTTTGGCGCTTTTGTAAACATTTTACCTAACCGCGATGGCTTAGTTCATATTTCTCAGATCACTAACAAACGTGTTGAAAACGTTGCAGATTATTTGAGTGAAGGACAGGAAGTGAAAGTTAAAGTTTTAGAAATCGATCGTCAAGGTAAAATACGCTTAAGTATGAAAGAAAGTGATCTTGCACTTTAAATCCTAACATATTGATTTTAAACGTAATTATGTAGACATGTTTTCTAAAAGGGATTTATTGAATAATTGGTAGCCGCAGGCTTTAGCCTGCGATAACATCTTGAGTATTATTGGATTTTAGAACGCAGGCTAAAGCCTGCGGCTACCGATCATAACGAAAATATTGATTTATTGAACACTGTCTTTTAACCCAGGATTTTATTTTAGTAATCCGTCATTTCGACAAATTTAAGATAGTTTTTGAGAACAAGGATTATTTCCTGTGAATACCTTTCCACCACCATCAGTTACATCACAAAAATGTGGTTTAGATTTATCCGGTTTAAATACCGAGCAAAAGCAAGCTGTTACTGCTGAATTCGGCCATGCCTTAGTTTTAGCTGGAGCTGGAAGCGGCAAAACCAGGGTCTTAGTGCATCGCATTGCCTATCTTATAGAAAAAAAGAATGTCTCCCCATATAACATTTTAGCGGTTACTTTCACCAACAAAGCCGCCAGCGAAATGAAAAATCGCATAGAGCAAATGCTCGATCGCTCCCTGCAAAACATGTGGGTTGGAACTTTTCATGGCCTGTCGCACCGCTTATTAAGAATGCATTGGCAGGAAGCAAATCTACCTCAAAACTTTCAAATTTTAGATTCTGAAGATCAACTGCGCTCTATTCGCCGCATTCATAAAAATTTAAATCTAGACGAAGAAAAATGGCAAGCTAAAGACTCGCAATGGTTTATCAATCACAACAAAGACGCAGGGCTTAGGGCCAAAGACGTCGATAATCAAAGTGGAAACAGTAATACTGGTATGCTTATCAATATTTACCGCCAGTACGAAGAATATTGCGAACAAAATGGCATGGTGGATTTTGCGGAATTATTGCTTAGGTCTTATGAGTTATGGCAAAAAAATCCAGAATTACTTCACCATTATCAAGATCGTTTAAAACACATTTTAGTAGATGAATTTCAAGATACAAATGGCATCCAATATGCCTGGGTTACAGCTTTAGCCGGAAAAAATGCTGAGATTATGGCTGTGGCTGACGACGATCAATCTATTTACAGTTGGCGCGGAGCTAAAATCGAAAATATATTGCGCTTCACCAAAGAATTCCCCAATGTAAATGTCATCCGCTTGGAGCAAAACTATCGCTCTACTGCTGCCATACTGGACGCCGCCAATGCTGTCATAGCAAAAAATAATTTTCGTTTAGGCAAAACTCTCTGGACGGATGGAGATCGCGGCGAAGCCATCCGTGTTTATGCTGCTTACAACGAAGAAGATGAAGCTCAGTTTATTGCCGCCTGCATAAAAGATTGGGCGAATAAAGGCAAAAAGTATAGCGAATCTGCCATTCTCTACCGCTCCAATGCTCAATCGCGCGTTTTAGAAGAATATTTACTGCAAGCCAATATTCCATATCGCATCTATGGTGGTTTACGTTTTTATGAGCGCGCAGAAATCAAGGATGCCTTAGGATATCTACGCTTAGCAGCGAACCGCCATGACAACAATGCCTTAGAGCGCATTATAAACACTCCAACTCGCGGCATTGGTAATACAACATTACAACAAATTCGCGATCATGCGCACGCTAATCAAATGTCTATGTGGGAAGCTGCGCAAAACCTAGTTTTGGAGAAAAAATTTAGTTCCCGTGCCAGCAATGCTCTACTTACTTTCTTCATACTTATAGATAAACTTGCTGAACATAACACCAAAAATAAGCTAAGCGATCATATAACATTTTCATTAGCCGCTACGGGACTTCGCAATCATCATGCCAAAGATAAAAATCAACGCGGGGAAGCTAAACTTGAAAACTTAGATGAATTAATTACAGCTGCAGAGCGATTTACCTATACTTTCAGTAAAGATAATCCGGAAGATATGCCAATCTTACATGCTTTTCTAGCTCATGCTGCCTTAGAAGCTGGTGAAAGTCAGGCGGAAGAATTTGAAGATTCAGTGCAGTTAATGACCTTGCATGCAGCTAAAGGCCTAGAATTTCCATTAGTATTTCTAAGCGGCATGGAAGAGACTTTATTTCCGCACCAAATGTCGATGAGAACCCCAAGCGCCTTAGAGGAAGAGCGACGTCTTTGCTACGTTGGCATCACTCGCGCCATGAAAAAACTCTACCTAACCTACGCCACAACTCGCTTCCTTCACGGGAGCACTACCTATCGCCGCCCCTCGCGTTTCTTAAAAGAAATACCTGAAGAGTTGTTGTTTGAGGTGAGGTGAAGTTTTATTATTCAAAACTAACTTTTCCAGAAATAAACTCGACTAGCCACAAAGTGGATTAATAAGATAGCCCAGTCCAAACGAGCGTAGCAAGTGTCAAGCTGGGTAAGATTAAAAATTAAATTTATGCGGGAGTTCCAGTTTTAATTGGCAGATTGCTTACACGAAAACTGCATTAATAAATAACTAGCCAAGCATCCCATTGCTTCAAAAATAAAAAATATTCCTAATAAAGTAGCATTATATGTGGTAATGTGTGACACAATTCCACCAACTAATGCAACCCCAATAAGTCCTACAGAACTAATTATAGCACTGGATGCACCTAATTTTTCTGGGAATATTTCTAATCCTTTTGCAAAGCAATTAGGAAAAATAAAACCCACCCCAAATATTGATAAGCATGTAAATAACATTACACTAAAAGATGTAAACCATCCAATCAACCCCACACAAAATAATAGGATAGCAGAAATCAACATAATGATTATCCCCAATAAAATTGCTGCATTGACGCTTATAAAGTTTAATATTTTATTATTTGTTAAAGTTCCTCCCAAATAAGCCAACCCAGTAAAAAACAACATGATTCCAGTATGAACCACGGAAACGTGTAATACATTCTGTAGTAAGAATGGTCCCACAACATTGAAAGTAATACCTAAACTATAACCAAATAAAGAACAGATAACGTAGGAGATGAACTTAAGATTGTGTATTATAGATGCATAGTTAGAAATTATTTTTTTTATATCCATGATGAAACTTTTATTACTATTCGTTTCAGGAATAAAAAATATTGTTGTTAAAAACACAAATACACTACTTACTGTTATAAATATAAAATTTGTACGCCAACCACTAATGCTTTGAAAATATCCACCTAGCAGAGGAGCCAATAATACAGATAGAGAAAATATAGCAGATGACCAAGCGGTCATTTTTGCTAATTTTTTCCCAGTAAAACTTTCCCCCAAAATTGCACTGGCAATCACCAACCCACACCCCATGCCCAATCCTTGGATAATTCGAAAAGTTATTAATTGACCAATAGATCCAGATAAAACGCAACCAACGCTCCCTATAAAAAAAATAGCTATCCCTACCAACAGAGGTGGTCTGCGACCAAATCTATCAGAACATGGCCCATAAATGAGTTGTGCAATCCCTAATGATAAGATATATACGTTAAGAGTAAGCAACGAATATGAATTTGTAGTTTTAAAATACATCACCATAGATGGCAACGATGGTAAGTATAAATCAACCGCAATTTGAGGTAGAGGAAATATCAATAATACCGCAACAACAAAAAAAATCGTTTTATAATTATTCATAAATATCTCGCTATTATGTATTCCAACAAATAGTGCATATAAAAATATTATCTTTACCTTTTTCTGACATATATTTTAAAAATACTTGTTATTATCATATAAACAATAGATGCCGAGAAAAAGCTTACGAACTAAGCATAATGGTAGAACTGTTCACATATGGAAGAGCAAACTATTGTCCTAAATGAAGTGGTCATGTATTTTGATATACCAGAAGATAACCTAACCCACAATGTTAGAAAATCTTTAGTCGCCCATTTCCCTCCATCCGCTTTTACTGGAACTGCATCTTTTTTCTAAATAATCTTGAAGGTTTTGTCAAAGCTGAGTCCAAATTACATATTTGGTTACCAACTTGATTAAGTTTATCATTGGCTTTTCTAAAAATATAGGATAATCCGATGCATTGCCCACATTGTCAGTCAATAAAAACACAACAAATAAAAAAGAAAACAGTTTTGAACTACGCGCAGTTCCGTTGCTCTAGTTGCGGCAGGCAATATAATGAACGTACTGGAACAAAATTGAATTTTATTGAATATCCAACAGAAGTGGTAATGATAGCGGTGCACTATTATTACCGTTTCAAAGTAAGTCTTGATGATGTTGTGGGATTGATGACTATGCGAGGATTTAATCTTTGCCATCAAACTGTTCACAACTGGGTACAAACTTTTGGGGTTGATCTGGGTTTGAAATTACGCAGTCGCCGTAAAGGAAAAGCTGGAGCAAAATGGCATGCTGATGCAACTTATATCAAGGTTGAAGGCCGATGGTGTTATCTTTACCGAGCTATTGATAAAGAAGGTAATTTAGTTGATGTTTATTTAAGTGACGTTCGTAATCAAGCTGCGGCCGAAGTTTTTTTCGAACAAGCCCAAAATACCAGTGGTGTTATACCCGAACAAATTACAACAGACAAAGAGCCAGCACTTTATCCTGCCATTCAAAATACATTCGGTAACAAGACCAAACATCGGGATAGTAAATATATGAACAATATAATTGAGCAGGATCACCGTGGAATCAAATCACGCTACAAAGTAATGAAAGGGTTTAAAAGCTTTTTTTGTGCTTTAGTCTTTTGCACAGCGTTTGATGAAATACGGCAGTGTTTCCGTATGAAAAACAAGACTCGAGCAGAACGTCGCGGTATAATTGTGTCTAAGATTCGTAACTTTAATGAATTATTTCTAACAACATAGAAAATTAAGCGTAAATAGCTATATCAGGTAAAGTTTGGACTCAGTTTTGACAAAACCATTCCGCATATATCGTCATCTGTATTTTTTCTTTCGATATATTTATAAAATCCGTCATCCAATCTACACGCGCAGCAAACAGACGTTTTTTGTCTGTCTCTGTAAATATATCTATATTTTCTAACCCAGAAAAATCGCGCCGCTGCAATAATAAATGCCCGAAAAGACTTTTTTGGTGTTCTGAGTTACTACAGTCGATCGTTGGCGCATTATTTTTAGCAATCCCCAAGGAACTTATTGTTGCCAAATAAGCGTAATGATGGTCAAAATCCACCCCTGGTATAGAATCGAATAAAAATGTTGGATTAAAGTAAGTAGCCAACGAATTGGCCATTTTTATATCTATGTAGCCTTTGGCGCTTCTAAACTGTGCCATATCCTGTTCTGACATTGTAAACATTTTAATGCATCCTTTGTAATGAAGTAATGTTTATTTGCTATCTTGATTTGGATAACAAGTAAACAAATTCAAGTGCGAATCACATAAAATCTAAAAACTACCCAGCTTTTGGATAAATTGCAATATTATCTACACAATAGGCAAAATATCCTGACGAACCCATAGCATGCTTCGAAAAATATTCCTTCTTATCTTACCCCTTTAACAATTAAACTCAAGAGGTTGGTGTAACTCCACAACCAGGATGCATGGAGTGTTCAGACCCACTCAACTCAGCTTCTGCTTGTTCTTTATGTTCAAACCTTGTCCCCCTCCATGCAGCATGAAAAGGAGCATCACAACGTGCATACCAAAAACAAATAAGGTATAAAACAGTAACACAAACGTCGCCACTCAAACATAGCCATCCATAATCCATCAAAAACACTTCTTGTCAATACCGTGAAAAACACGGTATATGTTTTGTTTTCTTGCTTTGTTATGCTTCTTAGTAAATATGACAAAGTACAAAAGAAAATTATTGATATTGTTCTGCACAAGCTGTGTGCTGCTAGTTTTAGGCTTATTGCATTTTATTGCAATAAGTAACAGCAAAGAACCAGAAACAGTGACAGTAAAGATAGGATCGATTGAGCAAACCGCTATAGCAGTTGGTCAAATTATTCCAGAGCACGTGGTACAAGTTAAATCCACTACATCTGGAACAGTTGCCAACATATTGGTGCATGAGGGGGATATAGTAAAAACTGGGGATGTCTTACTTACAATAAAACCAAATCCAACCCCAGAAGATTTAACGCAAGCTATAACCAACATGGAGCAAAACCGGGCTGTAGCACAAAATGCAGCTAAACACTTAGATCGCGAAAGTACTCTATTTAAATATGGCGCAGTATCAGCGCAAGACTATGATGATAGTAAAAAAGATTCCGCTGTAGCTAAATGGCAACTCCGACAAGCGGAAGAAAAATATCACCTCTTAGCGAAAGGCGAAGCCAGCATCAATGGCAATACAATACACGGCGTTGTCTACAGCCCAGCTAATGGCTATATCATTCAAAAAAACGTAGATATCGGCGATGCCATAGTTCCTTTAACTCAGTCTCAAGCTGGAACTCCATTATTTTATATCGCAGACATGCAAGATTTAGTCTTTCAGGGCGAAATAAGTCAATTGGATATTGGAAAAATTGAACAAAATATGCCAGCTACTATTGAAATAGCGGCTTTACCAGATATCAAAATACCAACTCAAATAGCTCATATCGCCTTCAACGCAGAAGCTGAAAATTTTGTAGATCAAAACAGTTCTCAATATATTTTCCATCGTCTATCAACTTATAAATACGGCTTCAAAATTAATACCGCTTCCCTTTCTTTACCTAATAACATTAAGCTAAGGGCTGGATGCCAAGCTACAGCTACTATAATAGTAGGTCACGCAAACAATGTGTTAGTTCTGCCAGAAAAAGTTATTAACTTTAGTGATGACGGAAAATATTATGTTTGGCTCTTACAAAAAAATAAACCCATAAAAGTTTTCATAACAACTGGGATATCCGATGGTATGGATGTAGAGATTCTTACAGGACTTAACATAGGACAAAAAGTTTTACTCAATCCACCTGAAGAAAATTAAATGTCCATAATACTTCAATCTTATCAAGATGCTTGGCATCATAAAACACGTAGTTTTATAGCTATTATTAGCATAGCTTGGGGAATTTATATAGTACTTATGCTCTCCGCTTTCGGCAAAGGTATTTACCAATTTCAGCATGATGAAATACTAAAAATGTTTCGACCTATTTTCCATGTATGGCTTACTGAAACATCCATTCCTCACAAAGGCTTAGTTCCAGAAACACCGATTAATATACCCACAAATTATCCTAATATTCTAAAAAAAATTTTCCCGGAAATTAAAAGCATAACTATGAACTTAGCTGGGATAGAAATGCTTTCTAATGGTGTAGTTGTCAAACCAACCTATTTTTTTGGAACAACACCTGAATATTTTAAAATTTGTGGAATTTCTTTAGAACCAGGAGGAAGGCACTTTTCTCCTATAGACATACGTGATGCCAATCGCGTTTTAGTAATCAGTATATTTTTCCAAAAGCTATTTTTTGGTAAAAACAGTGCCATCGATAAAATTATTTACATTCACGACCTACCTTTTCAAATAGTTGGAGTAATAAAAGAAGCTGTTATTGGACAAGATCATCCCATCGCACTAATACCAATCACAACTGCAGAAAAGTTATGGGGCAAAGAAAGCACTCATAATAGAATCATTGCCATAGCATTAGATGAAAAAGTCAATGCAAATATATTTTTAAATAAATTAAAAAATATTATTTCTTTTAATTATCATTTCTCTTCCGAAGATCACAATACTTTATATATTGATAACCCAACAATAGAACGAGGGAAAATTTTATTTTTGATGCTTATTATTCAGACTTTCCTTCTTACTACGACACTTCTAACTCTCAGCGTGGGCGCTATTAATCTTGCCAATATAATGTATTTAATCATTCAGCAAAGGCAACAAGAAATTGGCTTAAAAATATCCATTGGAGCCACACCTAAAGATATCACGGTACAATTCACATTAGTAGCCGCTATTTTCATCGTGATAGGCGGTGCGTTATCCTTATCAGGAGCAATCTGTAGCTTAAAAATTTTGCATTATTTTCCAATTCCATATTACTTAGGTCAACCAAAATTATCGCTTTGTGGCATATTTATAACGCTAATTTTACTTGGTTTTACAGCTTTGTTTTCTGGATATTTGCCTGCCAGACACGCTTCTCGTTTAAACCCTATAGCAGCCTTAAATAACTATTCCTCCGAACGCAAGCGCATAACTCTTACATTAATTGCCATCGCTTGGGGGACGTTTGCAACCATTGTTATGCTAGCTGTAGGACACGGTACTATGATCTCTAGCCTAAAAACATTAGACACTCTAGGCAGTAATGTATTAAGCATACAAGGCGGGGATATATCGGCTTATAATCGTGGCCCTTTGGCTGAACCAACTATTTCCTTATTGCCGTATGACTATGAAAAAATAATTCATACTGTTCCCAATATAATACGCCATACACCAGATTACATTATCCCCTCAGCATTTGAGAATAATGGTTTAGTAGTAAACAAAAAAATAGAAGGGGTAAACGATCAATTTGCTCTGATAAAAAAATTATCTATACAGGGAAGATTTATAGATATTTTAGATCTAAAAAGTAAAAAAAATGTTGTGGTATTAGGAAACAATCTAAGTAAGATATTATTTCACAATAGGTCACCCATTGCCTCTCATATACATATCAATGGCGATGATTTCTTAGTGATCGGCATTGTAACCTCTGTATCAGATACAAATAACATAATAAACAACCTTGCCTATATACCAGCAACAACGTTTCAAACTCTTTACTCACCATTAAATATTGATGAAATAGTATTGCAATTTAAAGATCCTGATAGCTTGCTTAAAGCAAGAAGTCTCATAACAAGTATAATAGCGAGACATAATCAGGTTTCAGCAGCGGACCCATCTTTAATTTATCTTAAAGACAACCTTGCAAATGTTATAAAAGTACAAAACTTTTACAAAAGCTTAGAGTTTATTCTTGGCATAATTGGCTTTTGCACTATGTGTGTAGCCAGCCTTGGTGTTATTAGTGTTATTTACTTGGCAATACAAAATTCCATTTCTAGCATTGGAATAAGATTAGCTTTAGGAGAAACATTGAAATCCATTGCCTTTTACTATCTATGCAGCGGACTTACTATAGTTGCAATAGGAAATATTATAGGATCATTTTTTGCTTCCATAGCCATTTATTCAATAAATTTATTACTTGCCAATATATCTATAATTACCATAAACAAAATTCAACTATCACTATCTTGGCAATTAGCAATCAGTATCTTCTCTCTTTTACTTATTATCGGCCTATTATCCAGCACTTTCTCAATCTTGCAATTAAGGCACATTAACCCAATTGAGGCGCTCCGCCATGAATAATCCATTAATTATTTGTCATAATGTATCCAAAAACTACCTCGTGAATAATACAGTAATAGCGGCTATACAAAACATTACTCTAAAAATAATGCCACAAGAATATATAGCCATTGTTGGGCAATCTGGTTCTGGCAAAAGCACATTACTACATATTCTCGGCTGCCTAGATAATGCAACCTCTGGCGAGTATTTCTTTAGAAAACAAAATATAAATAACTTATCAACTGAAGAATTAGCTAAAATTCGCAACAAACAAATTGGGTTCATCTTTCAAAAATTTTACTTGCTACCGTATTTAAATATTTTAGATAACGTAGCTTTGCCGCTTTTGTATCAAAAAGTACCCGTCGAAATTCGCAGAGAAAAAGCCAAAGACTTGTTAAATAAAGTTGGATTACATGATAAACAACTTCATTTACCCAACCAACTATCCGGGGGACAACAACAACGTGCAGTAATAGCCAGGGCTCTGATAACTAACCCGGATCTAATATTAGCTGATGAACCAACAGGAAATCTTGATACAGAAACAGGAAGAGAAGTTATCGCGCTCTTAGAAAAAATGCTAGACGAGTATAAAAGCACTTTAATCATCGTCACCCACGAGAAAACCTTTGCTCGTCGTGCCCATAAAGTCTTCAACATGCAAGATGGAATATTAAGTTTATGAAGCCCAAATTACCTATAATTTTACAAACAGAAATAACAGAGTGCGGACACGCTTGTTTGGCTATGATATTACAATACTATGAATTTCCCGTAGACCTCTCGTCCTTACGCCGTCTTTTTCCAACCTCATTAAAGGGAATCACTCTCGGATCTATTGTAAAAATAGCAGAGCACTTCCAACTAGAAACACGAGCATTACGCTTAGAACCAGAAGACCTTCTATCTTTACCAACCCCTGCAATATTGCATTGGGATATGGATCATTTTGTAGTATTAAGAGAATATAATCACAGAAAAAAACAATTCACTATCCACAATCCTGTCTCCGGAGAAGAAAAACTAACAAGCCAAGAAATGTCCAAACACTTTACTGGCATTGCACTAGAAATAGAATACCACCGTGCAATAGATAAAAAAAAACAATTCAAACAAGAAAAACTTAAATGCAAAGACCTTATTCAAAACATACCAACAATAAAAAACATGGTGGTCAAAACCATTGCCCTTGCCATAGTGTTACAAATTTTTATTCTAATTGGACCGCGTTTTTACAACTCAGCATTGACAAGGTTATTTCACAAAATCAAATAAACTTATTATATATTCTGACACTTGGATTTGCTTTTTTAAAGATACTAGAAACTGGAACAGCTTTTATTAGATCAATTTTACTAGCTAACCTTAACAATGTAATTAACTTAAACATAGGATCGCGTATCTTTAAACATCTAATTCGTTTACCTATGGAATATTTTTCCAAAAGACATTTGGGCGACATAGTATCGCGCTTTAATTCCGTAGAGACATTTCGTCAAGTAATCACGGATGGTCTGGTAGAAGGCGGAATAGATGGCTTGATGGCCATTGCGACATTAACTCTTATGATCACCTATAGCTTTAAGCTAACAATTATAGTCTGTAGCGCTATACTTGCTTATTGTTTGCTGCGCATTAGTAAAACAAAAAGTTTTATCACATCCAATGAAATAATGATTAGAAATCAAGCGAAGTATAATTCTAATCTTTTTGAAACTATTAGAGGTATTCAAGCCATAAAAATTTTCTCTAAAGAAAGCTGTCGTCAATCTATTTGGAAAAATCAGTACATAGATTTTCTAAATTCCAGCTTTATTGTAGCAAAAAAGCAAGCCATATTTTTAAATAGCAAAAGAATAATGTTTGGGCTAGAGCTTATTTTTGTGATCATGCTAGCAACTATGTTAGTTATAGAAAAAAAACTAAGCATAGGCATGTTTTATACTTTTTTATTTTATCGCACTATCTTTAATGACGCAGCCAGCAAACTAATCGATAAATTTAGCGATTTCAATTTATTATCGTTACATCTAGATAGGCTATCCGACATTTTACTCAAAGAACCAGAAAAAATACTTCCTAAAAGCAAACAAATAACCAACGAAATTAAATACGGCACATTAGAACTAAAAAATATTAACTTTCGATACAATGAAAGTGAAAATTTTGTAATTAAAAATGTTAACTTAGAAATTGCTGACAGGGAATTTGTAGCCATCAGAGGAGCCTCTGGTTGCGGGAAAACAACCTTACTAAAAATCATGATGGGATTACTCACAGCAGATCAAGGAAAAATCATAGTCTCCGGAATCAATTTAGAAGATTTAGGGATAGTTAATTACCGCAAACAAATTGCCTCAGTAATGCAAGAAGACTCTTTGTTTATCGGTTCTATAGCAGAAAATATAAGTTTTTTTGATTCTTATCCTAGCCAGGGGAAAATAATACAATGTGCAAAACTAGCAGGCGTATTGGATGATATAATGCGTATGCCAATGCAATTTCATTCTTTAATTGGTGATATGGGATCAACTTTATCCGGCGGTCAAAAACAGCGTCTTCTTCTAGCTAGAGCATTATATGCAGAACCAAAAATATTATTTTTAGATGAGGCAACCAGCCATTTGGATTTGAGCAAGGAACAGGAAATCAATCAAGCTATCTTGCAGCTAAAAATGACACGTATAATCATTGCCCATCGTCCAGAAACACTAGCTACAGCAGACAGAATCATTGATTTCTCTTCCATTAATCAATAAAAAATTCGATGTTAGTTTTACCAAGACACTATAAAAACAAACCCCAAAAAAGCCAAAAATAAAAGGATGCCTATTAATTTTATCGATAAAATTCTACTGGATTTCAGCATTTTTCCATAAACCTTATCTTGGTTCTTTTGATTCATGACCTCCTCACGAAATAGGGTGTTCTTGTTATTTTGCATATTTTTTATTCACTTCAACAACATGATCCACATAATTTACGAACTGATTGATAATATGGACATTTTAAAGTATTTGGATCTAGATTTTTGAAACCATTCACCCATAACTGATATTTTTCTGCATCAATATCTAGTGTGCCGTCTTCTTTTAACCTACCGATTTTATTGCGCTCATCATTGAAAGCTACCGTACACTTAGCTAATGATCCATCAGAACGAATCACCAAAGAATTAGGCTCTGCCGCATAGCAGATATAATTAAGATCATCTTCACCCGTCAAACGCCAACGAACAACATCTTCTCCCAAAATTTTGTATAAAGATTCTATGACGTTTTTTTCCTCCTCTAGAGAAAATATATCCACACTTTTCTCATTTACACCACCCAGTTTAGATAAAGCACGAATAAATACTCGAAATCTTTTATCTTTAGAAAAATTATCACAAATTTTTCCCATCAGTATTTTCATACCAGAAATATTACCAGGATGAATATGAATGCGCATAAGAATAGTAAATTCTTCTGCTATACTTTTCATACTCAATAAATTGGACCAAATAGTATCAAACGTTCCACTACCATCAGCTTTTACTCTAGTCTTATCATGCAGCTCCTGCGGCCCATCTAAAGTAATTTGGTATTGAAGTAACCTTAAAGATAATAATTTCCTAGCACTAAATTCATCTAATAAAAAACCATTCGTTGTAGCATCGCTAGTAAAATTAAATTTTTTATTTCCTTCGCTTAAAGACATCGCATATTCATTGATATCATAAACAATATCTTTGGCTAACAATGGTTCCCCACCAAACCAAGCTATATGTAAGCGTTTTAAATCGCCGCAATTTATTCTGTTGCTAATTAGTTTCTTTACAGCATCAACAACTTGATAACTCATACGACCAAGACCATAATCCTCATAACAATAAGTGCAACGAAAATTACATTTTTCCGTGGGCAAAATGATTAATTTCCAGCATTGATTGGTAAGAGCACTGACGATGTCTTTTAAAAAAAAACCATGAAATAAATCATTTGTATTCGCCATCTTAACCTCTCAAATTCTATAAGATTTGTGCGGTAAGCATAAGTAAGGTTACACTCACCGCACAGACTATTTCAAAATTTAAATCAGATACTAGTTTATTTTAGCAGCAACCTGTACCGCATCTATTTCCACAAGTTCCACCTGGGATTTGAAAAATACCAGCAGCACCATTGATTTCCTGCAATAGCTCCTTATTTTTAATAACCATTCTGCCTAAATCATCTAAAGCAAAATCTTCCTGGGATAATTGAGTTAAAAGTTCAGTATTCATAAAAACTCCTAAATAAATATAAAATTAATAATAGAAATTAATGCAATCACGCTATAAACATAACACAATAACGATCATGCGAATCACACAATAACAAAATAAAATACTTTTTTCTTACCGTGTTTTTCACGGTATAGACAAAATAGAAAAAATGGTGTACACGCTCACAAATTTTTATAGAGCAGCAAACGTTCTCTGTTTTTAAATGGAAAAAAAGAAGATCTAACAGACTTAATCACAACAAAATCAAGCTTGCGATACAAGGCAATAGCACTACTGTTTGTTTCCCAAACATATAATGAGGCAACAGAAAATCCTCTGTTTTTTGCTACATTAAGACTTTTCTCTAATAACTTTTTAGCCAAACCTTGGTTACGAAATTTTTCCGCCACAAATAATGTATCAATGTAAAATGTATGCGATAAGTCGATAGCATAAAATGGACGCAGGCTCTGAATTTTTTCACGAGTAAAAACAAAATTCGGGATCTCTGGTAGGGAAAAATATAGACCAGGATAGCATGTAATAATACCTGCTATTTCATTACCAACTTCAACTATTAATGTATTTTTATAAGAAAGAAATGAAGATTTACGAGCTACTTCTAAGCTTAAATATTCATCTACAGACAAGATAGACGGAAGACCAGAAAATAAAAAATCTACAATTCCTTCGCTAGCAAAACGCATAGCTCTCGCTATCCAAAGTTTGTCTTTGCGTACTGCTGACCTAAATTTAGCTCCTCCAATCACTAATGGCCTAAATATTGAAATAAAGCAGCCCCAAATACAGCACCAACTGCTACCATTGCCATAACAAAATAATCTCCTGGAAGCAGCAATTTCTCGTCTAATACAGATTTTAAATTAATCAGAAGATCCGAATTATAACAATGTGCATAGCGTGGTATATTCTTTAGGTATATATTCCTAAGAGGATATGAATAATAAGAGGAGAAGGATCGCCAACACTGAATATTAACATTGTGTGGAAGAATCACTTTTATTTGCTTAGTAACAATACGAGCCTTACCACAAACTTCATCAATTACTACTGCCATACAATGATTAAATGTCGCACCAAACTGCGAAACATCTGCTAGATCCATCCAAACGCCTCGAGCATACTGACCATAAGTATTAACTGCAGTTGTAATAAGCTTGCTGTGTCCACACCGATTAGAAATTAATACAGCAGAAGCGGCATCGGCTGTAACGGTAATATTTGGCATCACACGATAACCATCGTTATTGAAGACTATATCCCCAGCAATAATTAACGCCTGTTGTTCTTCAGCTGTATTCAAAACACAATCCAACACCTCTAGCGCCTTGATTGTGGACACACACTTATTCATGGTTATAGCAAAAGCTTCAGCATGCGTAAAACTCATTTTATTCCGAATCTTTCGCACTAGAGAATCGGAAAATTTAGTGATAACTGGTGTTGTGTGCGTATGAATAACATAAGAGATTTTTTCATGCGGAACCGCCGTTAATATTGGGATGATTGATTCCTCCAACATATCTGACAAACTTAATCCTCGCGCCACTGGCAGATTTTTTAGCCCATAAAATTTAGTATAAACTTTTGCACTTCTTGCATCTAAACCAAACTTATCAGCATCTACCGCAAGATCATAAGAAGTACTAGGTGCAAAGTAATTTTGATTTTGAATATAAATTGGCATAATCAATTTTTCCATTTACCATTTTTGGCATAAGTTCAAGTTTTATAATTCTGGCCGGCAATAAAAATTTCGATATATTTTTTTGGCATCTAATAAACATCTCTTTTATATCCAGAGCAGATCCAACCACAAAAGCCAGATAACCATCAACAACTTGCTCCGCATTTGTAATCGGAACAATAGCAAGTTCTTCGATATCCAAGGTGCGACAGAGAAGAACTTCCAATTCCATTTTTTCTATTCGGCAACCACGTAATTGCAACTGATCATCTATACGACCCTTAAAAATCAGGTTATTAAACTCATCTAAAACAGCTAAATCACCAGTGCGATACCAAATAACATCACTACCATTAAGCTTAACAAATCTCTGTTGTGTCAACTCAGCATCGTTGTAATATCCAGCAGCAACCTGCACTCCGGATAAACAAATTTCCCCAACCTTGCTTGGTTCAACTATTTGCAAATTCTCATCTATTAAGACAGTTTCTAATCCTGAAAAAGGCTTACCTAACAAAACTATTCCTTCCCCACCACTAAAGCTATAATGAGTAAACGCAATAGTAGCCTCAGTTGGGCCGTAAAAATTTTCAACTATCCCATTACAACTAGCAGCAAGCCAACGTGAGGCAATATTCCCACTTAGCGGTTCGCCACAAAAAAAACTGCAGCGCAAATGGGGGAAACATCCATCTTTAAGTAAACGAGCCTGTGATAATAAAATGGCAGTTGATGGCACAGAAAGCCAGAATGTCACCTTATTGCTAATAATGTATCTATAAAGGTCAATCGCATTATTTCCAGAAAAAACGCACAGACAAGCTCCACTAGACCAACAAACAAACATATCATGCGCTGACAGATCAAAGGTTAGATCGATAACTTGCGAAAAACGATCCCTTTCACTCGGAGAAAAAAGACTGATTATGTTTTTCACATAATATAAAACTTGGCGCTGAGAGATCATTACTCCCTTAGGTTTACCCGTACTTCCAGATGTAAATAATAAGTATAAATTGGCATTTATGGATATTTTCTTTCTAGATTGCACTTCAAAAAATGGCTCATATTTCTTTGGCAAAGTCATAACATTGTGTTGCAGAACCCAATTAGGTACTGACTCATAGCCAACTAACAAAACATGAAATTTGCTTTTTTGCTCTAATAATAATTTTTCTGCAACGCCAGCAAAAGTTTGGTCGATGATTAAAACGCATACTTTCGAAGCTTCTATGACCTCGAGATTTTTTTGCTCGGAATATGAAGAACTTAATGGCAAGTAAATTTTTCCAGATAGCACTGCGGATAAAACAGCAGCATAAGCATAAATATTTCGATCGCATAAAATAGCAAAAATCTCGCTATCCTGCTTATCTAGAAAGTGTGCTATGCAGCTAGCCAAGCAATAAAGCTCGCGATAAGTGTAACTTTTACCATCAACGTTTATGGCATAATTGTTTTTATAACATTCAAAATACTCTATAAAAATATCTGCCAAACTTTGATTTTCCTCAGTGCAGTCAACACCTGCCTTGCTCTCTATTTCTTGCATAGATAAACCCTATCCCGCAAAGCTATCTTATCTATTTTGCCATTGCTGTTTTTTGGTAAACTATCCATAATAAAAATCTTACTCGGCACTTTTTCTTTTTCTAAGTTACACCGACAATGTTCATACAAAAATAACTCTGTAATTTGCGTTTCCTTACTAATACTCACAAACAAAACAAGTTCCACATTTCCATTAGACGATTCAACACCAATCAACGTGGCATCCATAACCTCATCTAAGCGCAAAACAACCTCTTCAATTTCTTTGGGACTCACCTTAACTCCACGACACTTAATAACCTCATCCATGCGACCACAAAAATAAAAATAGTTATCTTGATCCAAATAACCGTAATCACCCGTATAGAGCAATTTTTCACTGGGCAATAAGCCTGGCTTAAGTTTTTCTGCTGTCAACTCTGGTTTATTCCAATAACCTTGCATAACCGTTGCACCACGGACCACTAACTGACCTACCTGTCCAGGCGCTAAAGTCTTACCATTTTCATCTACAACAAATATTTCCGTATTAGGAATAGCCCTACCAACGCTACTTGGTTTGGTAGTGATTTCTTCTGGCGGCAAATAGGTACAGCGCTTACACTCAGTTACACCGTACATAGAATAAATAAGCGCCTGTGGGAACAATTCTTGCAAATATGCAATATGTTTATAGCTAAGGGCTGCTCCAGTATTCGTAACATAGCGCACAGAACTTAAGTCATAGCTTTTAAAATTCTGGTGTTCTTTAAATAGCGAAACCATACTTGGTACACAAGGAAGTGCTGTAACTTTTTCTTGGAAAATTTTTTTCAGCGCCAAAGTCGGTAGCAAAAAATTCTTTTCTAAAATTAAAGTAGCTCCAACGCTCACTGCCATAATCATTTGATACAAACCATAATCAAACGACAGTGGCAAAACACAAAATATCACATCTTCACTGGAATTTTTTAGATATGAATTAATAGATTGACTTGCAGCTAACATGTTGCGATGCGTCATCATGACACCCTTTGCATCACCGGTAGATCCAGAAGTATAAATAATTGAGGCTAAATCCACGTCTATTGCTATACGCCTAGGAATGACATGACCAACTAAATCTAATACAGAATAAAATTGATCCACATCCAAAAGCTTTTGATTACTATTTACTGCAATTTCAGCTTTATTAGTACATATAACTTTGGCTCCAGAATCCTGCATAACATAAGTAATTTTATTCACTGGTTGTTCAGAATTTATCACTGAAACCACTGCATTCGCCAGCAATGTTCCCCAAAAAGCAATTACAGTTTCAAGACTGTTGCCAAAAGCAACTAAGACGCGATCTCCGCGCTGAACACCTACGCCATTCAAATAAGCAGCAAAACTGATAGAGTGTTTATATAACTCCCTATAAGTAACAGTTTTACCACCACTCTTTATGGCAGTTTTATTCGAACATTTCTCTGCTGCTTCTCGTAAATAATCGTGCAACAAATATAACATACACCACCTATTTCTAATCTAAACTAAACCAGTAAAAACAAGCGCGATGGCTGATCTTGATACTTGCTATCAAAAAATATTGCATACACTAAATAACCTAATGGCAATAAGTTCACCATCAAAGCAGTTGCATAAAAATAAACCTGACTTCCAAATTTAAGAGCAAGACAACCACCAACTATTATTTGCAGAGCAAATAATAGGCTATTAATAAAAAGGCTTCTTTTGTTGTATCCAGTTTGTTCCAAAACACTTATAAACATTAATGTTGGAGCTAATCCAACATAAGAAAAAGCAAAGTAGTGTAAGCATTGAATAGCCGCTGCTTTAATTTTTAGATCTAAAATGAGCAGACCAATTATCTCTTTTGCAAAAATGTAACTTAAAATAGCTAGTATTAGATAGACAGATAACATGCAAAAAAATGTGGATCTTAAATAAGATATCGCTCTTGCTAAATCACCCTCCATAGCCGATCTATTCATAACAATGCCAACAGCTATACCGCAAGCTATCGCAGGAATCATCAATACATTCTGTAAACGAAAAACTACAGAAAAAGCCGATACCACTCCATCACCAAAGTGTTGCAACACAGTGTTATAAATAAATAAGCTGGTGAAAATTACGATATATAAAGAAAAAATTGGTGTTCCAATCGAATATAGAAAGCGCCAAATAGTTAAAAAAGGTTGCGCTTTAGTCTCTAAACTTGAATCTTCCAAAAGAAAACCTTTGAGGAATTGCAAACCAACCAAAGTAGCCCCCAGATAAACCAAGGCTACAGCTACATTAATAGAAAAAATTCCTAAATTAGTAGCATAAAGAAAAATATAATTCAGTAAGCAAACTATAATAGAAGCGCTGACAGTTATAATCGTTGCTACTTTCTGTTTACCAAAAGCATAGAGAGCCGCTCCTACAATTAGGCTATTTGCCACACACATAGCAGACACCAGCATAGTCACAATGAACCAATAAAATTCAGAACTATGGATATAACCAATACTTGCAAGCAATTTTTCCGCTAAAATATAAAATAAAATTAAAACAGCGATTATAGCTACTCCCACAAACATCATACGTTTTATTTGCAAAATAAATTGATAGTTTCTAAGCTTTGTAGCCTGGCATATTCCTAAGCTGCAAGTACGAAGTGCCTCATAAATAGCTAACAAAATATAATTTATCGGCATAGCAAGCGCTAAGTAATAAAAATAAATTTTATTGTAATTCCCTAAAACACGAGTATTGATCAGTATGCAAATAAGTAAGGTAAGGTTAGAAACCATAATCGGCACAGCAATTGACATAACATCTTTAATTTTGCCTAGAAGCTGCACAACTAATCTCCGCTTTTCAGTAATAAATATCCTATCTCTGCCGACTCAATATCCTCGTGAAAAAATAAGCTATACCTCTTTAATTTATTTTCTTCTTGCAAAACATTTTGCACTGCTTCGACAAGCGGCAACATACCTGGACGATGATCCATAAAACTTAGGACAAATAATTGTTTTTCTTCAGAAGCTGTAGTCGCATATTGCAAAGATTTATAGGCAAAACTAGCTTTACTCACAAATACACAAAGCTGTTCTTCTGCAATATTAAATTTGCTACATATTTCTCTGATAGTTACAAGAGCATTCCAACCTTGTTCTATAATTTTAGCTTCATGTATAAAATCAATAGCGATAATCTCTAATGGTTTCCCTTGCTGATCTGGCGTTATATCAATCCAAAACAACGCTCCTCCAGCAATAAGCGGAATAAGATCATGATTAGACTTATTACGCGGCACTGTATTTTGCTCCATCACCAACAAAAGAGCTTTTTCAGAAACACCCTGAGCTTGATGCTGTAAAATTATTTTTAGAGCCGTTAAAAAACTCATAGTTCCTTGGTCGCACACATCGAAATTATTGCAATCAAACCCGTGTTTATGTAAAAGATATGGACCACATGAAGCATATTCCGGACCAAATTCGTGAGCCCAATGGCTAATAATAAAAAGATCAATATCGTCTAGCTTCTCTGTTTTTTTCGCCTCGATAAATAATTCGTCGCCTATTTCGCTATATGCATATTGAGAACCCTCGGTAAAAGTACTATCCGTAATATCTTCCTTAAATAACTTATACAAATCCTGCATATATTGAATGTAGCGTTTACGCGGCTGCCGCACTGATTTTAATGGCATATGTTGCAGGAAAATTTTGCTTACATAAGAAGCTATCATTTTTGATTCATCCCCACCAAAGTACGGGCAAGATACTTCTGTGACACATTGCGCTTTTGCATATCTGACGTGCCTTCCATGTACTCAAAAGCATAAATATCCCGCGACCATTTAAGTAATAATGGATGAGCACATAAGGCAACTGCACCAATTTGATTCAACAATCGAGAGCAAACTCGCTCTGTTAATCTCGTTACTTGTGCCTTCACTAAGGAAACAGAAGCAGAATCTAACGGATTTTCATCTATAATTTTTGCGGACGCATAAAGATTCGACCTTGCATAAGATAGCTCTGCGTTTAAAGATCTTAATAAACATCTTTGACTCCAAGTAAGATGCGATATAGCAGTAGCAACATAATCTAGCATACCTTGCGCTTGCCCGAGGGAAAAAGCAGCAACACAAGGACGCATACGATTAAAAATTTTGATTAGTGAAAACATACCACGTTGACTGACGCGCAAATGTTTTCCTAAAAGATTTTCTGCAGGGATAATAAAGTTATGAAATACTATTCTGGATAAGCAAGTACCGCGCAAACCCACAATTGGCAACATTTCGCGTTGTAAAGTTCCTTCTTCTTCACCACGTTTTAGATCTTCCTCTTTTAACATAACAGATTGTATACCAAGTGGTCCCGAACCAGTTCGTGCCACCACAACACCAATCTTTCCATCAAAGCCATGTGTGATAAAACATTTTTCTCCCGTAATTTGATAAGTATTGACATCTATTTTTGCTAATTGCGTCTCTAAGCTTGCCACATCTGATCCATGCTGTGGTTCTGTGATGCCAGTAAATGTTGTGCAATGTGTTTCTTCTACAAAGTCAAAAAAATATTTTTTCTGTTCTTGATCAGCTATTTCACGAATAGCACCGCCAGCTAAGGATGGATTTGGACACGCTAAAAATACGTTCGCATCTCCATAAGCTATGATTTCCGCCAACTTAGAGCGTTCAACACAACTACCATCGCGATCCTTACAAAGTTTTGTGATGGTTGGTTCAAAGCGATAATAATCAATTCCAAGCGGATCAGTATCCATCCCCAGAGCAATACGACGGGCAAAGGCAATATCCATAGCCGCTTCTGTACCATAACGCATTTCAGCTAAGTTTAAATCCAACCCAAAATATAAGTTATTCATAGCGCATCTCCTGAAGCAATATAAATCCTATTAATAATATTAAAGATCCATAGCATTTCTACTGCTTGACCGCTAAGAAGAGCGCGGCCTCCAGCCAATTTAGCTAACAGAGAACAAATTTCCTCAACCAAACTCGGAATAACAAAATACTCTATTTGTTGACCTTCTTGATTGATTACTTGCCGCAAAGACTCCATACGCTCTACCAAATCAGCCCAAGATTGACGCACAACTTCCTTTTGAATAATTGGACTACCTTCAGAGATTCTTTCTATAAGAGAGTTTTTCAAATGCCTCATGTAACTTTCTAGCCACGCCATTTCAAAATTAATCAGAAACTTTTGATAGCTCAGAGTTTTTTTATCATAGTTTTTATCTGTAACTTCCCGGCACTCCTCCTTCAACTTACATCCCACAGCCAAACCACGCCTACTTAAAATTGGGTCATGTAAAACATAGTATTCGTGCTCTCTACAGATGAACATGCCGAGCCTATCAACGCCACGAAATGCTGTTTTAGCTTCCTTAGGTTTCGTCAAAAGAAAGAAATCATTTCTAACCACAGCGGTAACGTCCGCACCAAATACACTATCAATGAACTCATTTATTTTAAACTCCAATCTAAGTTCCTCAGGCGCTTCGTATAAGTTCAGATTAAACTTGCTCATAATCTATTCCCCACTATTCTACGTTCGAAATAATGCTTTCTAGTTCCTGTTCCACGTAACAAGCCACACTTGCGAGCGTTTCCAAATGCTCGGCTTCCAGCGTATCTGGGTTAACAGAAAAACCTGGGATGGAATTTTCCAACTCCATCAAAAAAGCCAAAGAAGTCATGGAATCAAGTCCATACTTTTCTTTCAGACTATCACTTGAACTAATGATTTCCCCAGCGAACATAGGAAGCGTCTTTAACAATGCCCCTTTAATTTGTTCAAGAATTTTTTCTTCTGTTAGCATTTTTACCTCCAAAAACATGTCTATCCGACTTCGCTATCCCTGCTACGCCGTGACAAGCGCGTTAAATAAAATCCAAAACAATTCATCATTTATAATTCACAATTTATAATTTCATAAAGAACATGTCCACATGTTTTCCTTTAAAATCAATAAGTTATAAATTGAAGCTAGATTTCCCTTTTTTCATATCAGAAATGGTTCTCCATTTTTAATCAAAATCTCATTTGGATAACCATGACTTAAAAATAAACCCGGAGATGCGCTACGCCCGTAGGCACCAACCATAGCAATTACAATTAGGTCACCAATTTGGGGGGAATTTAGGAAAACTTTACGCGCAATCACATCGCCAGGTGTACATAACCTACCTGTAATTGTGTAAACTTTAGTCTCTGCAGACTTAGCGTTATCATTGCCTTGCCTAACTAAACTTATAGGGAAATTTCTGGCCAAAACAGACCCGGAGCCAGATGCCGCCGAAAAACAATTCATACCACCATTTGTGATGATAAAATTTTCGTCCTTGGATTTTTTTATATCCAAGATACGCATCAGCAAATATCCGCACGGGGCCACTAAAAATCTACCGCTTTCCCAAATTATTCTGGTATTGGGATGGTTTTTTTTGTAGTCAGATAGGATAGAACTTCCTTCTCGCAAAGATTCAAGCTCAATTGCTTTTTCTCCAGGAAAATACGGCACGCCAATACCGCCGCCAACATCTACCATTTCCCATTGATTATCCCATCGCTTACCCAGACTATCCGCAAAATCTAAAACTTCCCTGGTATTCTCAATAATAGTTTGATGATCCAGGATGCGCGTACCGTTGTAGATATGTATGCCAATCACATCGACAAAAGACAAAGCGAAAATTTCTTTCTCTCTGGCCAATAACTCATCTTCATCGATACCGAATTGAGTTGGCCTCCCTCCCATCTTGAGCACCGCGCCCGAGGCACAAAAATTTGGATTTATGCGTATTGCAACTCTGGCTCTTTTCTGTCGTTTTTGCGCCAACTCATTAACTAAACTTAACTCATGAAATGACTCACAAACCAATGCATAAATACCAACAACTAAACAACGCTCCATTTCCTGCTGTGTTTTTCCTGGACCTAAAAACAAAATGTCGTTCGGAGAAAACCCAGCTTGCAAGGCTGTTTCTAGTTCGTACAATGAGCAAACCTCAGATCCTGTACCTAAATCACAAAACTCTCGCACTAAACTAATATCCGGATTAGCTTTTAATGAATAAAAAATATCTATAGCTGAGGGCAATGCTGATCGTAGCTGCTGCCAGCTCGAGCTCAATCTTGTATAATCGTAAAAATAAAGCGGCGTGCCATATTCTTCGGCAATATCCAATAGACTTACCCCTTGAATAAAATTTCCAGGAGAAAAGCCATAAGCTTCGTTGTTGATTGAGTTGTTCATCATCATGTTCTGCTTAATAGAAAAACTTAGAGAAAATTATTCGTTAAAAATCTAGATTAGCAAAAAACAAAACATGTGGCACTACCGTGTTTTTTACGGTATTGCTAATTTTTAAAATTGTGGTAAGAGGGAAAAAAGTATCTCTATTCTATCCACAAATATTTAAATATTATTTATATGAAATTAAATAATATTAAAATAAAACTTTACTTTATTGAAAATAAATTTATAATCGCTTAATAAATTCAGGTTCGCTAATTAGTTTTGAGAGTAATTACTATGGGAAAAATTATTACCCAATGTCCTGCTTGTAACAGCTTAAAGTTACACGCCACGAAAATTGAGTGCGAAGATTGTAATACAACTTTCGAGGGAAAATTTGAAATACCAGCGTTACTAAAGCTGTCAGATGAAGACCTGCAGTTTATTTTCGATTTCGTAAAATGCTCGGGTAGTTTAAAAGAGATGGCAGCAAAACAAAAAGTTTCCTACCCCACTCTTAGGAATAGGCTCAATGCTTTAATTGAAGCTATAGAGAATTTAGAAATTAAACGCGAAGGATCAAAAAATGAAATTTTACGTTTACTAGAAAAAGGTAAAATTTCGGCTAAAGATGCTGCGCAAATGCTACAAAAACTTTGAGACCGATTATGAAGAACGAAAAAGAACGATTGAACGCAATGTTTCAAGAAAAGAAAATTTCTGAAGCTGATTATAAACTTCTGTCGACAGCACTAACGAAAAAAACATCACCTATCAATGCAACATTTTCGCTCCTTATGAACCCGTTCCAAAAAATAGCCGGGCTTCCTGCATTAATTCTTGGATTGATTGTTATTTTAGCTATGAGTTATCTAGGCACAATAGCCAAGGTATTTTTTCCTGGGGTATTAAATCTTGTTAATTCATCCAGTGTAGTAAGCCACAAAATACCGTTTAGTTTCCTATTACTTAGTTATCAAAATTTAGTGTCTTGGTTAGCTGTAACTATTATTTTTTTAATAACAGCAAGAATTTGGCAACAAAAACGTATTCGAATTATCGACTTTTTTGGAACAGTAGCTTTATCCCGTTTTCCATTTTTGATTCTCATTATACTTCTAAGTATTGTCCAACTAATTCATCCAAGTACTTTGGCACGAGATGCTTCAAAAGGTTGGTATCCATTACATCCTACTTTAATGATGGGCATAGTCCACTTTGCCGTAGATCTCTGCGCAATATGGCAAGTAACGACTTACTTTTCCGCTCTTAAAGAATCTTCAGGACTCTCTGGAAAAAAGCTTTGGTTAAGTTTTATTGCAGCGATGATTGCAGCCGAAGCTATCACTGCACCGCTATCCATGATTTTCTTTTAATTTATTAGGTAATTCTATGGAAAAATCGATACTGTATATTGGCTTAAGCATGATGATTTTATCTTTTACTAGCTTGGCTAATGAATCCCAAAATAATATCTACGGTGCTGTTACCGGACCTTATATTGGACTTAATACAGGTTCTGCGGGAATGAATTGGGGCAATCTTTCCAGCAATTCTCAAAGCCAAGTTTCATACAAAGATCACCATGATGGGGGGTTTGGAACACGTATCTATATCGGATATTTATGGAATATCCCTAGGGTTTCTGGTTTAAAACTGGGTACTGAATTAGGCTATATTTACAGTAACAAAAGTACATTTCAGTTGAATGAGCAAAAATGGGTATATAACGGATATAATATCGATTTATTAGGTGTTGCTCGTTACAACTTTGCAGAATCCAAAATTTATCTACTGGGTAAACTAGGCGTTATGCTTACGCATCAAACTGTTGATATGACTGGCTATGGATCTCCTGTCAGTAGCGCTAAAAACAGACCATTACCGGAAATTGGATTTGGCTTAGGTTATGATTTTACACGACACCTCGAAGCAAATTTAATTCTAACATATGCTCCTGGTAAAAAAGCAGAACCACCTTTATACGGCTCAACTTCCTTAAATGGCAGCGCTAATGTTGTACCTGTAGAAACGCTAACACTTGGCGTCGCCTATCACTTTTGATATAGACATCCGCTATAAATTCAACATCTAGTCCAGCTCCACATTAAAAGAACAAAAACATATTGACTAATATTCTGTACTTATGTATCATTACAAAAATGCAAGATAAATACACACCAAAAGCACTTCCCTCTCTCCGCTGGCGCGACTAGCGCACATCTTTTCGCTTACCTATTAATTAGCATACAAATTCCACCTTTAGCGGAGAATATTCCATGAAAACCAAGATAAAATCTTTCTTAAATATATTTGTAATTTTACTCACAGGCACAGCCTTATTGGGCTGTACACAAAAAAGCCATAGCAAAAAAATTGGCATCATACTGCCGATAGAACATCAGGCTCTAAATGAAATTGTGCGCGGATTCACCACTACTCTAGCCTCTCTCAGCAAAGAAAAATTAGAGTTTAAGGTGATGAATGCAGAAGGGGATATGAACTTACAACGTTCTATAATTATGCAAATGCGCGATACTCACTACAACCTAATTGTTCCTATATCAACTACAACCTCTCTGATGGCAGCAAGTTTGATCAAAGAACAACCTATTCTGGCACTAGCAGCCAACATTCCAGAATCATCTAGGGTTCCAAAAGGTACTTGCAATATAGCTGTAACTGATGATGAACTCGACAATAAAATAATTTTACAATTAATTCATCAGTCTTATCCTAAAGTAACTAAAATAGCTTTAATTCACAGCCCATCCGATAAAATATTACCAGAAGTAGCTTCTGTACAAGCTAATGCTCCAAAATATGGGATCGCTGTTCGCAAGTTTATGATTCAAAATTTAGCAGATCTCTATAGCGTTGGCTCAGCTATACCAGAAGATACCGATGCTATTTTTATTTTAAAAGATAACCTTGTAGCAAGCGGAATTAGCACACTCATTCAAATCGCTCACAGAAAACACATCCTTCTCATTACTTCTGACGACGCAACACTAAAACAAGGAGCAGATTTAGCTATAGGAGTAGGAGAACAAACAATTGGAGTTGAAGGCGCTAAACTTGCCGCACAAATTCTCAATGGCAAATCACCTTGCTCACTACCAATAGTAAAATTAACCAAACCAACTATCTTCAAAAGGTAACACTTATGTTTACAGCAATTTTATCGCAACTTTTTCCCCTATTACCACTAGCTCTTGCGGTTTATATTAGTTTTTTTATCTTGCGAGCCACGGATTTAACCTTGGACGGCAGTTTTGTGCTGGGAGCTGCCGTTTTTGCTAAAATGCTAGAATTAAATTACACACCAACAATAGCTGGAATTACCGCTTTACTAGCTGGAACATTATCTGGAACAGGAGTTGCATTAATTCAGCGCAAACAAAAAATCGATTCTCTACTAGCAGGTATTTTAGCAACTTTTGTTTTGCTTAGCGTAAATTTATTAATTATGGGCCGACCCAATATCAGCCTACTCACTAAAGTAACTTTACTTTCTAATGGAATTAACGCGAGCGAACTTGACATTAATATTTTAAGTGGCGCCTATAGCTCTATTCTATGCTTGGGGGTTTGCTTAATTTTAGTCACGCGCTATGGTTTATTACTACGTGCTTTTGGTGATAACGCTAATTTATTACACCGTCTTGGTAAAAATGTAGAAACACATCGCATCTGCGGCTTTGCCCTCACTAACTCCTTAGCTGCCGCATCTGGATGCCTCACAGCGCAAACTATAGGTTATGCTGACATTGGCATGGGATTTGGATTAACGCTAACAGCCCTAGGAGCAGTCATACTTGGACAACAAATTTTGCAAAAATTTTCACCCAAGCAATTGCTGCATGGCATGCAGGCTTTTAGTGTTTGCCTTGTAGGTGTTGCTTTTTACTTGCTGGCTACCAACGGATTACTACGCCTCAACCTTAGCCCAATTTATTTAAAAATGATTCTAGGTTTAATCCTAATTATGTTTTTGCGCACCGCTAATCTTTGTAGAAAAAAGGGGTTTTATGCATCATCCACTACTTGAAATAAAAAATGTTTCCTATTCAGTACCTGGTATATCACGGCAAATACTAAGCCAGATTAATTACAAAATTTATCCAGAAGATTTTGTGATTTTATTAGGAAGCAACGGTTCTGGTAAAAGCTCTTTATTGAAAACACTCGACAGGCGTACCGAAGCCACTAGTGGAGATATTTTATTAAATAACAAAAAAATAGCTCACTATTCCCAAAAGGAATTTGCCAGTCTGGTTATTACCTTGACGCAAAACACAACAGAATCGCTATTTCCATCTTTAACTGTCTTAGAAAACTGTCTCTTAGCGTTAGAGCGCTTAAAAGATAAGACTTTACTAAAGCAGCAAAATCCAAAACAATTCTTTTCCACTCATCTTAAGCAATTCAATACTAATTTAGCGCACCATTTGAGCACACCTGTTTCTGTGCTTTCTGGCGGCGAACAACAGGCTTTAGTACTAGCTCTCAGTATGCTGCATCCACCAAAACTGTTGTTACTAGATGAGCATGTAAGCGCTTTGGATCCCAGCGCTGCTGAATATCTGCTAACTTTCACAGCCAAGATAATTGCTGCATACAAAATAACTTGTCTACTAACAACGCACAACCTAAATACGGCTCTACGCTTTGGTAACCGTTTGTTAGCACTAAATAATGGCAATATTAGTAGAGAATTTAATGAAAAAGAAAAAAAGACTTTAACTCAGGAAGATTTGCTTAAGTTGTATCTTCCTTCTCACATAATTTAGTCAGAAACCGCTAAAAACATGTCCATAAGTTTTCCTTACAAATCAACTAGTTGTATTTTGAAATTGCTTTCTTAATTTTACCACTCGCTGTACGCAGAGCATTCGAGCCACGAGTGATTTTAGCAATGCTCACACCAAATTCCCGCGCTATCTCGCGCTGAGTTCTTTTCCCTCGCAACAATTCTTCCACAATATTATAGCGAAGTGCAACATCCTCCTGCTCCGCCTGTGTTAAAAACAAATCCAACAACAACGAAAAGTCATTTTTGCTTTTCATTTGTGTACAAAGCTTTAAAAAAGCCTGCCAATTAGCCAGATGTTTTTGTTTCATAACTTTACTGCCCATATCAATTTTTTTAGCATTTTCGCAGCATTTTATACTGAAAGCAAAAACTCCAGATAAACCCATAAAAAGCTAGCTATAATAATTTACATACTGCTTTATCGCCGGTACAATTTGCTCCTCTTTATTTGCCAGTAGCGCGGCAAAGGCAATGGAGTGGCGGTATGAAAAGACTAATTTTTAAAATTTGCGTCAATGTTTATTTGACCTTTTCACTACTTTTTTCCACCACCATTTCTGCCGTTCCAGCACCTTATGCGTCTCCCACTCAGCAACAATCAATCAGCAAGCAAACATTAACTAGCAATGTCAATTCCCCCAATGCTATTTCTGTAACCAGTTCAGAATTAGGCTTTACTGGACCGTTTTCATTCGGTTTTACCAAAGATAATTTAAATAATTTCATTTGGAACGCGCAATACACTCAAAAATTCAATGATAGCTTTGCTCTTTCAGGACTTCTGGAACATGGATCAAGCACAAATCGCTACGGAATCACAGCGGGATTGAGATTATTAACCAATGGACTGCTAAAATTCTCTGCAGAAAAACTAAGCCAAATATTGCCATTTAACTTCATAACTGGTGGTGTTAATCAAAAGATGACACAAAATGCCTTCGGAGCTAAATATCAATATCTTTTTAAAAATAATTTTTGGCAGGATATTAATTTCGGCGGCTATTACGCAAATACCCCGAACAAAGGCTTGTCTGCTATTGAAACTTATGCTGCAGGATATGCACAAGATAACTATCGAAATATTGCCGGAGCTACTACCAAAGGTTTGGATGTCGGTTCGGATGTTGCTATCACACAATCTACCGAACTTAATGGTCATTTTTACTATGACTCAGTCTATTACAATACCATCTACTCTACTTCAAAAGACAACTACACCGGCATTGGTTACAGCTTAGGTTTAAGTCAATTATTGGGGGACCACATTAAAATCTCAGCCGACGCCAGTAAAAGAAAAATTTATGATACGTACAAATTAGGCATTTCTTGGTTACCACCTTATATTGCTAACAGGCTTGGCATAGAGATTTCACTGGAAGGAGAACACTTTACTTCACATAACACAACCCCATCCAGTAATAGCGTAGGACTCAAATTGACATTCAATCCAAGCGTTATTGGTTCAACCGAAGTACATTACTTATCCAAGCAAATAGACCTAACCAATGACATCAGGATGTGGACAAGCTCTCCTGCTGTTCATATGGAAAGAGTATTAGCCACGACTGATGAAAAACTAGTAGACTTACGACCAGAAATAGATTCGATCACTCCTAATTCCGGCTCAATTTTGGGTGGCACAGAAGTAACGCTCGTTGGAGAAGAAGTAACAGGCTTAACTAGCGTAACATTTGGTGGAATAGATGCTTCATCATATACACTTGTTGATCCAGATACCATAAGAGTCATCACTCCACCCCACGCTTCAGGTTGGGTTGACGTCAAGATTGTTGGACCCGGTGGAACAGATACCATGGTAAATGGTTTTGAATATAAAGACACCTCTAGCAATTCCTTAACAATAACATCAGTCACTCCCCAAAACATTCTTTTAGGTCAAAATGATAGTACGGATGTTACGATTAACGGCTCCAACTTTGCAAAGAACGCAACAGTAAAGTTTGGCTCTCAAAACGCAGCGGTAAAAAGCGTTACTGCTGATAAAATTATCGTAACAGCTCCCACTGCAAACAGCGAACCTGGTGCTGTCGATATAGTTGTTACCAACTCAAAAGGAGACAAGGCCAAACTGTCAAAAGGGTTTAGTTATTTACTAAGTGCCAATAACGATGTTCCAGCCAATGCAATTACTATGTCTCCGGTTGTTGGCCCCAACTCAGGTGGCACAACAGTAATAGTTTCTGGTGGCAGTATTGGTCAATTTAGCGCTGCAACTACTGTTACTATTGGCTCTAAAACGGTACCCATAGCCACTGTTGCCGCAGATGGTACTAATTTTACTTTTGTAACCCCTGCTGGCGGCACAGGCACTGTAAGCGTATACACCAATAATCCCACTATCGCCTTATCCAACTTTACCTATCGTACTGCTACTGATTTAGTAATCACAGCAACGGCAGGATCGAATTGCACAATGGTTCCATCCGGATCGACAGTAGTACCCAGAAGGGGGAGTCAAACGTTCTCAATGGGCGCGAACACCGGCTATCATCTTACCGGTGTTCTAGTTGATGCTGTATCGGTCACTCCAATACCAACCTCCTATACTTTTTCCAATGTAACTACTAACCATACGATTTCAAATACATGTGATATTGATACATATACTATCACTGCATCAGCCGGAACTGGCGGCACTATATCACCATCAGGAGCAGTTAACGTAGATAGAGGATCTAATCAAACCTTTACGATTACTTCTAACACTGGTTATCATATTACTGATGTAACGGTGGATGGGACATCCCAAGGTGTAATTAGTTCATATACTTTTACAAATGTAACTACTACCCATACAATTTCTGCAACGTTTGCCATTAACACTCATACAGTTACCTCAAACGCTGGATCTAATGGCTCTATCTCTCCAAGCGGCACCACCACAGTGAATTACGGCGCTAATCAAACCCATACAATTACAGCAGACACTAATTACCATGTTTTGGACGTATTGGTTGACGGAGCTTCAGTTGGAGCTGTAACTTCTTACACATTTACCAATGTATTAAGTAATCATACAATTGCCGCAACTTTTACAATTGATACCTATACAATAACCGCTAGCGCCGGAGCTAATGGAAATATTTCACCATCTGGTGCAGTCAGCGTAAACAAAGGATCTAACCAAACTTTTCTAATTACACCGGATGCAGGTTACCACATTACTGGCGTAACTGTTGATGGATCTTCTCAAGGCGTTATTACCTAATATACATTCTCTGACGTTACTTCTACACATACAATATCCGCTACCTTTGCTATCGACACCCATACCATTACAGCTAGCTCTGGATCTAATGGCTCTGTTACACCCACTGGAGAAACAACTGTAAATCATGGGGGTAACCAAACTTACACCATCACTGCTGATGCTAATTACCAAATTGCTACCTTAATAGTTGATGGCGAGTCTGTTACTACTGCCAGCTCTTATACTTTTTCTAGTGTAACTGCTAACCACACCATTTCAGCTACTTTCACTCCTATCACTTACGCCATTACCGCCAGCACTGGTTCAGGTGGTAATATCTCTCCTTCTGGCACTGTAACCGTAAACAGCGGATCCAATCAAACTTTTCTAATTACACCGGATACAGGTTACCACATTACTGGCGTAACTGTTGATGGATCTTCCCAAGGCATTATTACCTCATATACATTCTCTGACGTTACTTCTACACATACAATATCCGCTACCTTTGCTATCGACACCCATACCATTACAGCTAGCTCTGGATCTAATGGCTCTGTTACACCCACTGGAGAAATAACTGTAAATCATGGGGGTAACCAAACTTACACCATCACTGC